>JACCDG011069521.1_pt1 | contig 28526 bp, 26 predicted proteins | sample 7442471 | NCBI WGS metagenome assembly JACCDG01 (sample SAMN15323444, study PRJNA562643) | freshwater metagenome | isolation source: river surface water | place: USA:Blue River Watershed | collected 2017-08-17 | reverse complement strand
CCCATCATGGGTGTGCCCTTCTGGCGTGAAGACTGTGTGGTCAAGCACGAAGAAGTAACTGTGCGCTTCGAGGAAGGCCAACCTGTGGCTTTGAATGGGGTGAGCTACTCAGATCCCGTCGAACTCATTCTGGAAGCCAATCGCATTGGTGGCCGACATGGTTTGGGCATGAGCGATCAAATTGAAAACCGCATCATTGAAGCCAAGAGCCGCGGCATTTACGAAGCGCCCGGTTTGGCCTTGTTGTTCATCGCTTACGAGCGTTTGGTCACTGGTATTCACAACGAAGATACCATTGAGCAGTACCGCGACAACGGCCGCAAGTTGGGCCGCTTGTTGTACCAAGGCCGTTGGTTTGATTCACAAGCTTTGATGCTGCGCGAAACTGCTCAGCGTTGGGTGGCACGTGCCATTACGGGCGAAGTCACCATTGAACTGCGCCGCGGTAACGACTATTCCATTTTGAACACCACCTCGCCCAACCTCACGTACCACCCCGAGCGTTTGACGATGGAAAAAGGCGAGTCGACCTTCACACCCTTGGACCGCATTGGTCAACTCACCATGCGCAACTTGGACATCGTGGACACACGCGCCAAATTGGGCATCTATGCACAAACAGGTTTGTTGTCTTTGGGCGAAGGCGCCGAAATGCTCAAACTTGAAGGCGGCAAATAAGCTTTAAATCACGACCGGTTCGGGTTCCAAGCGAATGCCGAACCGCTCGTAGACGCTGGTTTGAATGGCTTTGGCCAGCGTCACCACCTCACCGCCCGTTGCACCACCTCGGTTGACCAACACCAAGGCTTGTTTTTCATACACAGCCGCATTGCCCACACTCTTACCCTTCCAACCGCAGGCATCGATCAACCAGCCTGCGGCCAGTTTGATGCTGCCATCGGGCATGGGGTAATGAACCACCTTGGGGTCGCGCGCAATGATGTCGGCACATTGCTCGGGGGTGACAGTGGGGTTTTTAAAGAAGCTACCCGCATTGCCTAAGACTTTGGGATCAGGCAGTTTGTGACGGCGGATTTCGCACACCCAATCGTAAATTTGGTGTGCAGTAGGACTGGCAATACCCGTCTCGGTCATTTTTCTTTCTAAGTCCAAATAACCCAACACAGGCTTCCAAACTTTGGGCAAATGAAAGCGCACCCGCAAAATCAAAGCGCGCCCTGCCAAGCCAATGCCATTGGGGCCACTGCTGGCGTGTTTGAAAACAGAATCGCGATAGCCAAAGGCACACTGAGCGGCATTCAAACTGAAAACTTGGCCTGTGACCAAATCTAGGGCATCAAGGGAGTCGAAACGGTCTTGCAGCTCTACCCCATAGGCACCAATGTTTTGAACTGGGGAGGCACCTACTGAGCCTGGAATCAATGCCATGTTTTCCAAACCCGGCCACCCTTGCGCCAAGGTCCAAGTGACCAGTTCATGCCAGTCCTCGCCTGCACCGGCCTCCACAATCCAGGCTTTGTCTGTCTCGGACACCAAGCGCTTGCCCATGATTTCCATTTTGAGGACGAGCGGCCTCACGTCGCCCGTCAATACAATGTTGCTGCCACCGCCCAAAACACAGTGCCCTTCGGGGTGGTTTTGCAAGGCCCGTTGCGCCTCGACAGCCTCTTCCACAGAGCCAATTCGCACCAAAGAATAGGCCTTGGCCACTATGCCAAAGCTGTTGTAGGACTGCAGGGGTACGTTTTGGGTCACGTTCATGGGAGAATTGTCGCATTCTCTTACTTGATTATTGAATTCCATGCCATCTTTTGACACCGTTTGCGAACCTAACCTGGTTGAAGTTAAAAATGCGGTCGACACCACCGCCAAAGAAATTGCCACCCGCTTTGACTTCAAGGGCACCTCTGCTGCCATTGAATTGAAGGACAAAGAAATTACTTTGTTTGGCGATGCCGATTTTCAACTCACCCAAATCGACGAAGTCTTGCTCAACAAACTGGCCAAGCGAAGTGTGGATGTGCGCTTCTTAGACAAAGGTGACGTGCAAAAAATGGGCGGCGACAAAGTCAATCAAGTCTTGAAAGTGCGCAATGGCATTGCCACGGAAGACGGCAAAAAAATTCAGAAAGTGCTGAAGGAAAGCAAGCTCAAAGTTCAAGCCTCTATTCAAGGCGATGCCGTGCGCGTGACAGGCGCCAAGCGCGACGACTTGCAAGCAGCCATGGCCCTGCTGCGCAAAGACATCACCGATATTCCAATCAGTTTCAATAACTTTCGCGATTGAAAAAAAGCGCCCAAGGGCGCTTTTTTTCACGGTCTATTCAAACCGTGATCTAACTTTTATTGGCACCCAATTTAGACTCCGTGCCTGCCAGCAGGCGGTTCACATTGTCGCGGTGCCGCCAAACCAACAGGATGCCCATCACACACAGCATGCCAAAGATGGGGCCATTGAAACTCCACCACAGCACATCGGATGCCAAAGCGTAATAAACAGGCGCCAAAAGTGCCGCCAAAAGTGCCGCCAAAGAAGAATACCTAAAGAACCAGGCCACGCCGAGCCAGGTCAAGGCAATGGCCAAGCCCAAAACGGGAGACACCCCCATCAACACGCCCAAGGCCGTCGCAACACCTTTGCCCCCTTCAAATTTGAAAAAGATGGGATAAAGGTGGCCTAAAAAAGCAGCCAAGCCAGCTGCGGCAGCAACACCATCAGACAGGCCCCAAGCCCCACCTTGCTGCAAGACCCAAAACACAGGAATCCACCCCTTCACCGCATCGAACAGCAAGGTCAAAACGGCAGCTTTTTTGTTGCCTGATCGCAAAACATTGGTGGCGCCCGGGTTCTTGCTGCCATAGGAGCGGGGGTCTGACAGACCCATGAACTTGCTCACAATGACGGCAAAACTCAAAGAGCCAAGCAGGTAAGAAACAAGCACCACAGAAATAGGGTGAAAGAGGAGATTCAATGAATTTTCAGGCATTGGGAAATTGCTTAAAGAAGGCGCACAGAAGCAAAAAATCAGGTGCAAAAAATCAGGTTGCAGGATCGCGATGAACCAAACGAATGGCATCAATGGCAGCCAAAACTTCAGCAGACAAAGTGGTGTCCCAAGCTTTGACGTTCTCTTCAAGCTGCGCCACCGAAGTCACACCGATGATGGTGCTGGCCACACACCAACGCTTGTAGCAAAAAGCAAGCGCCATTTGGGTGGGCGTCATGCCGTTGTCGCGGGCAAGTTGGTTGTAGAGTTTGGCTGCTGTCAATGAGCTCTCACGGCCCCAACGTTGCTTGCGCACAGACTCGTACTTGCCAATGCGCGCATTGGCAGGCGCCCCTTCTCCCTCAAAGCCAGTCTGATCGTACTTGCCTGTCAAAGCACCAAAAGCCAAAGGCGAATAAGCCAACAAGGACACCTTCATGCGGTGGCAGGTTTCGTCCATGGCGTTGTCAAACGTTCGATTGGTCAAGCAGTATGGGTTTTGAACTGTGGTAACTCGCGGCAAACCATGCAGCTCAGCCAATCGAATAAATTCGTGAATGCCATAGGGCGTTTCATTCGAAAGACCAATGTGACGCACCTTGCCAGCCTTGACCAACTGACCCAAGGCTTCTAACTGTTCGTGAATGCTGGTCTCGATTTTGTCCTTGCTAGGATCGAAATACATCATGCCAAAAACAGGCACATGGCGCTCAGGCCAATGAATTTGATACAAGTCAATCACGTCTGTTTGCAAGCGCTTCAGACTGGCATCGCAAGATTTCAATATATCTTGTGATGTCAAGCCTGCGCCTTCACGCACCCAGGGCATGCCGCGTGATGGACCAGCGACTTTGGTTGCCAGCACCACTTTTTGTCGCGCACCAGGATTGCTTGCAAACCAATGGCCCAAAATAGTTTCTGTAGCGCCACATGTTTCTGCTTTGGCGGGCACCGAATACATTTCCGCCGTGTCCAAAAAGTTCAGGTCCAAATCGAGGGCACGATTCAGTATTTGATGGGCTTCTGATTCGGCCACTTGCTCACCAAAGGTCATGGTGCCCAAACAAATGGGGGTCACTTGCAGATCCGATTGACCCAGTGTTATTTTTTTCATGATTTAAGTATTGAATGTTCAAGTTCACAATTTGCGTGGAAAGCTAGCACGTCGCTCTTCTTCCAATCGCAAAAATCTTCGCTGTACTTTACCAGTAGTGGTCATGGGCAATTGATCAATGAATTCAATTTCTTTGGGATATTCATAAGGCGCCAGCAAACCTCTCACGTGTTGCTGCAAATCTTCAATCACTTTCTGGTCAAAAAGCTTGGCGTTTTTTGAAGAAGCCTTTTGAGATAAAAACTCTGGCGACATCACCACATAAGCCTTGACCAAGGCACCCCGGTCAGGATCTGGCTTAGGCACGACTGCCGCATTCACAACGGCAGGATGTTTGATCAAGCAGTTTTCGATTTCGCCGGGTCCAATTCGATAACCCGCAGCTTTGAACATGTCATCGGTTCGTCCTTGGTACCAAAGATAGCCATCTTTGTCTTGAACTGCCACATCACCTGTTCGGCACCAATCGCCCGTGTATTTTTCGTGGGTTGCTTTGGGATTTTTCCAGTATCCCAAAAAGAACACCGGATCGAGGTGACCATGCCGGTCATAGCGGTTCACCGCCACTTCACCAGGCTCACCTGGTGAGCAAAGTTGGCCCCGCTCGTCAATGACGGCCACTTGGTGGCCAGGGTAACCCTTGCCCATGCTGCCAGGTTTGGCGGGCCAAAAAATATGGCAGTTGCCCACCACATAATTGATTTCTGTTTGCCCAAACATTTCATTGACTACAACACCAAGTTGATCGCGGCAATAAGCAAAAACAGCATCGCCAACGGCCTCGCCCGCACTCATCAAACCTTGTAAAACCAGCTTGTATCGCTTGCGCGGCTGAGCCTCTGCCTTCATCATGGCCTTCAAGGCCGTTGGAAATAAAAAACTGTGCGTGATGGCGTGTTGGTCCAATATTTCAAAAGCCATTTCTGGGCTGAAGCGCCCCTTGAACGCCACAATCGGCCGGCCAAAATACAAGGCTGGCAGCAGCGCATCCATCAAGCCACCTGTCCAAGCCCAGTCGGCCGGGGACCAAAAAATGGCATCAGATCCCAAAGGCAACTGGCGGCTTCCCAACTTAGAACTTGGCTTGGTTTTCAGGGGCTCAAAGCCAAACCAGTTTTGACTGCACAAGAACCCAGTGAGGTTGCCAATCATGGCGCGATGAGGAATCAACGCGCCCTTGGGATTGCCGGTGGTACCACTGGTATAAATCAATACAGCAGGGTCTTCAGCGAGTGTTTTTTCTGCCTTGAACTTGGGCGCCAATTTCTTTTCTGTGGTGGCATGCGACAGAAATTCAGGCACTTGGCACACCGTTTGTAAAACCTGGCAATCTTTGCGCAATTCAGACAACACAGGCGCTGAAGCTTCATCGCAAAGGGCCATGCTGGCACCACTGTCGTTCACCCTGAAGGCCAAAGCATCGGGTCCAAATAGCATCGACAGCGGCATGGCTACCGCGCCCATTTGCAAGACAGCGATATACGACACAGCGGTTTCAAATCGCTGGGGCATGACAATGGCCACTCGATCGCCTTTTTTGACGCCGCGTTTTTGAAGCTCATGGCTCAAACGGTTGGCGGCGCTTTGTAAATCTTGAAAGGTCCACGACTGACTGGCTTGAGGGCTTGGATGATGCGCCACAATGGCGGTGGCATTTTGATGCCGCTCAGAGCGCGCCCAACGGCTGCAGCAGACTTCTGCAATGTTGAAATGCACAGGCACATGCCAGCCAAATTGGCGATGCACGGCCTCGTAAGCGTCGTTCGGGTGACTGACACGCATTTCCTGTCTCCTTATGATCTCGAAGTATGTACCAAGTTCAACAGCACTCTACTAGCCATTTCGTCTCCTTGCGTGGTCACCAATACCACGTCAGAGAATGGGGTAATCCACAATCCACGTTGCCACCTTTGGTCTTGGCCCATGGCTGGATGGACGTGGCCGCGTCTTGGCAATTCATGGTCGACGCTCTAACCCCTTCATTTTTGCAGCAACGCCGTATTTTGGCAGCCGACTGGCGCGGCTATGGTCTCACCGAAGGACCCGCCACAGACAGTTTCTGGCTACCCGACTACTTGGGCGACTTGGATGCGCTCCTGCGCCAGCTGTGCTCCTCGCAAAGCATCGACTTGGTCGGCCACAGCATGGGGGGCAATGTGGTCATGATGTATGCAGGGGTTCGGCCAGATCGCATTCGGCGCTTGGTCAATTTGGAGGGTTTTGGCATGGCCAGCACGCGGCCCTCCCAAGCCCCAGGCCGTTTGGGCCAATGGCTTGACGAGTTACAAGCCTTTGAAAAAGGCGAATTGAACCTCAAAGCCTACCCCGATGCGTCCGCTGTTGCTCAACGGCTGATGAAAACCAACCAACGCCTGTCTCAGGACAAGGCCGACTGGTTGGCTCTGCACTGGGCCAAGCCAGATGCTCAAGGCGAATGGCGAATTTTGGGCGATGCCGCCCACAAAGTGGTCAACCCCTACCTGTACCGGGTCGATGAGGTCCTGGAAATTTACAAAAGAATCAAAGCGCCGTGCTTGGTGGTTGAAGCATCCGATGACTCTTTGTCACAGTGGTGGAAAGGTAAATTCACCCTCGAAGAGTTTCATGAACGGCTGAATTCGGTCGAGAATTTGAAAATAGCCACACTCCAAGATGCCGGTCACATGCTGCACCATGACCAAGCGGAGGCCTTGGCCAAGCTGCTGGAAGACTTTTTGGTCTAAAGAGGTTCGCAAGTGGCCCCTAAGCATGAGAAAATCCCATCTTTATCAGATTCGGACACACCCCCTCATGGAAGCAGAACACATCAATCAAATTGGCGCGAAATTGGCCGACTTGGCCACCCGCACCGAAGATTTACGGAGGTATCTTTGACTACGATGCCAAATCCGAACGCCTAAGAACCGTTAACGCATCGCTCGAAGATCCCACGGTCTGGAACGACCCCAAAAAAGCCCAAGAACTGGGCAAAGAGAAAAAAGCCCTCGATGGTGTGGTGGTCACACTCAACACCCTCACCTCTGAGCTCTCAGACAACAGCGAGTTGTTTGACATGAGCAAAGAGGAAGGCGATGAAGCCGGCTTGCTCACCATTGAAGTTGAAGCCAACAAGTTGTCCGCCATTGTCGAACAGCTCGAGTTCCGCCGCATGTTCAACAACGAAGCCGACTCTTGCAATGCCTTCGTCGACATTCAAGCCGGCGCAGGAGGTACTGAAGCTTGTGACTGGGCCAGCATGTTGATGCGCCAATACTTGAAATATGCAGAGCGAAAAGGCTTCAAAATCACGGTGGAAGACGAATCACCCGGTGACGTGGCTGGCATCAAAGGTGCCACGCTCAAGTTCGAAGGCGATTATGCTTTTGGATTGCTCCGCACCGAAACAGGTGTCCACCGCTTGGTGCGCAAGTCGCCCTTCGATTCGTCGGGCGGCCGGCACACCAGCTTTGCCAGTATTTTTGTGTACCCCGAGGTGGACGACTCCATCGAGATTGACATCAATCCCGCCGACGTTCGCACCGACACCTTCCGTGCCAGCGGCGCGGGTGGTCAGCACATCAACAAAACCGACTCTGCCGTGCGCCTGACACACATTCCCACAGGCATTGTGGTGCAGTGCCAAGACGGCCGAAGCCAACACAGCAACCGTGATGTGGCCTGGAAACGCCTGCGCTCACGCCTCTACGACTTTGAAATGCGCAAGCGCATGGAAGCACAGCAAAAATTAGAAGATACCAAAACCGATGTGGGTTGGGGTCACCAAATTAGAAGCTATGTGCTGGACCAAAGTCGCATTAAAGATTTGCGCACCAACGTTGAAATGTCCAACACGCAAAAAGTGTTGGACGGCGACTTGGATGCGTTCATTGAAGCCTCGCTCAAACAAGGTGTTTGAAAAACTGGCTTTGCCAGTTTGACAAACCCAACCCATGGAGATTTTTTGTGATGCTTGAAGGACAAACCAAAGCCATTCGCCGTGTTGATTACACAGCGCCAGCTTATTGGATCGATACCGTCGATTTGACTTTTGACTTAGACGCCACCAAAACACGCGTACTCAACAAAATGCGGGTGCGTCGCAACCCAGATGTTGCTGCACAAGCATTGCGTTTGGATGGCGAGGAGCTGAACTTGGCGCGCGTCATGGTCAATGGCGGCGGCACCTCTTTCAAAATGGACGGCAACCAATTGGTGCTAGAAAATTTACCTGAAGGCACCGATGCTTTTGATTTGGAAATTTTCACCACTTGCAATCCTTCCAAAAACACGCAACTGTCAGGCCTCTATGTCAGCAACGATTCTTTCTTCACGCAATGTGAAGCAGAAGGATTCCGCCGCATCACTTACTTCTTAGACCGTCCTGATGTGATGGCCAGCTACACCGTTACTTTGCGTGCAGATGCGCAGCAATACCCAGTCCTCTTGTCCAATGGCAATCTACTGGAACAAGGCAGCTTGGACGACGGCCGTCACTTTGCCAAATGGGAAGACCCTCACAAAAAACCCTGCTACTTGTTTGCCTTGGTCGCTGGCAAGTTGGTGGCGCGCGAACAGCGCATTGTGTCTCGCTCAGGCAAAGAACATTTATTGCAAGTGTATGTTCGTCCCGGCGACTTAGACAAAACAGAGCACGCCATGAATTCCCTGATGGCCAGCGTGGCCTGGGACGAAGCCCGTTTTGGTTTGCCCCTCGATCTGGAGCGCTTCATGATTGTGGCCACCAGCGATTTCAACATGGGCGCGATGGAAAACAAGGGCTTGAATATTTTCAATACCAAGTTTGTGCTTGCCAATCCAGCTACAGCCACTGACAACGACTTTGCAGGCATTGAGAGCGTGGTTGGCCACGAGTACTTTCACAACTGGACGGGCAATCGCATTACCTGCCAAGACTGGTTTCAGCTGTCTCTGAAAGAGGGCTTGACTGTCTTTCGCGATCAAGAATTCAGCCAAGACATGGCTGGCGTTCAAAGTGCACGCGCGGTCAAACGCATTGAAGATGTGCGCGTTTTGCGCACCGTTCAGTTCCCTGAGGATGCCGGCCCCATGGCTCATCCTGTCAGGCCTGACAGCTACGTTGAAATCAACAACTTCTACACCGTCACCATCTACGAAAAAGGTGCTGAAGTGGTTCGCATGATGCAAACCTTGGTGAGTTCACCCGGCGATGAAGAAGGCAAACAAGGGTTTGCAAAAGGCATGAAGCTTTACTTTGAGCGTCATGATGGACAGGCCGTTACCTGCGACGATTTTGCGCAGGCCATCTCCGATGCCAACCCAGGCTCCCCTTTGGCTCAGCGCCTTACCCAATTCAAGCGCTGGTACAGTCAAGCGGGCACGCCCAGGGTGCTGGCAGAAGGCGCCTACAACAGCGAGAACAAAAGCTTCACGCTCACCCTTTCTCAGTCTTGCGCGGCAACGCCCGATCAAGCTAAAAAAGAGCCGTTCGTGATTCCCGTTTCAGTGGGTCTGCTGGACGCAAAGGGAACACCCATGGCTGTTCAGTTGCAAGGTGACACACAAGGGCAAGCCCATCCACAATTCAGCAAGACCTTGGTTTTGAGCGAATCTGCGCAATCTTTTGTGTTTGAAAACATTGAGTCGGTGCCAACACCTTCACTGCTGCGAAATTTCAGTGCACCCGTCAACCTGGACTGCACACTCACCGAAGAACAATGGCTCACACTGTTAGCCCACGACACTGATTCGTTCAACCGTTGGGAAGCGGGTCAAAGATTGGCAGTGCAAGCGGCACTTCGCTTTATTCGCGGACATCAAAACCCTCAAACAGAACCTGTTTTAGGCGCTGACTACCTGCAAGCCATGCAGACCGTTCTCAATCATCCTGATTTAGATTCAGCCTTCAAAGAGCTGGTGCTCACCCTGCCCTCAGAAACCTATATTTCTGAGCAACTTGAGTCGGTCGATCCACAACAAGTGCACGCAGTTCGCGAAGCCATGAAGCTTCAACTGGCTCAATCTTTGCAAACTCATTGGGAAACCTGCTACGAGCAAAACAAAGTGACAGGCGCCTATTCGCCCGACGCCAAGTCAAGCGGCAAGAGGGCCTTGTCTGGCATGGCATTGAGCATGCTCTGCTTGGCCGCAGTGCACGATGGCACGTCCATTTGGCCGGGCAAAGCCTTGCAAGCATTCAAAGATGCACACAACATGACCGATCGCTTCAATGCACTCGTTGCATTGGTCGGCAGTGGTCACGATTTGGCTACGCAAGCCCTGGCGCAATTTCACGCCTTGTTCAAAAATGAAGCGCTGGTCATTGACAAATGGTTTGGCTTGCAGGCCGGCGCGCCAGATCGTGGCGGCCACATCCTGCCCATCGTGCGCCAGCTCATGCAGCACCCCGACTTCAACTTGCGCAACCCCAATCGCGCTCGCAGTTTGATATTCAGCTATTGCAGCGCCAACCCAGGCGGCTTTCACCGAACCGACGCTGCAGGCTACGTTTATTGGAGCGAGCGCGTCATCGAACTCGATGCCATCAACCCACAAGTGGCAGCGCGCTTGGCTCGCGCCCTCGACCGCTGGAAAAAACTGGCCGAGCCCTATCGTCAAGCTGCCAAGGCAGCCATTGAACGTGTCGCTGCAAAATCTGACCTCAGCAATGACGTGCGTGAAGTCGTGACGCGCGCCTTGGCCGAATAAATCTGGAGATCACCATGACTCAAAAAGTATCGCTTTCCCGCTATTTGGTAGAACAGCAGCGAAGTAAAGGACACATCCCCGCTCAACTTCGACTGTTGCTGGAAGTAGTGGCACGGGCTTGCAAAAGCATCAGCCATGCTGTCAACAAAGGGGCCTTAGGGGGCGTACTAGGCAGTGCCGACATTGAAAATGTGCAGGGCGAAGTCCAAAAGAAACTCGACATCATTGCCAACGAAGTTTTGATCGAAGCCAACGAATGGGGCGGTCACTTGGCAGCCATGGCATCCGAAGAAATGGAATCCATTCACTTGGTTCCCAACCGATATCCACAGGGTGAATACCTTTTGTTGTTCGACCCCCTGGACGGTTCTAGCAACATTGATGTCAATGTGAGCATTGGCACCATTTTCAGCGTGCTCAAGAAACCTGAAGACAGCGATGCCATCAGCGAAAACGATTTTCTCCAGTCTGGCGGCCAACAAGTTGCGGCAGGCTATTGTGTGTATGGCCCCCAAACCACATTGGTACTCACGCTGGGGGATGGCGTCGCCATGTTCACACTCGATCGCGAACAGGGCTCGTTTGTGCTCACGCAAGAGAACGTGAAGGTGCCCGAAGACACCAAAGAATTTGCCATCAACATGAGCAATATGCGCCATTGGGATGCCCCTGTGAAGCGCTATGTTGACGAATGCCTTCAGGGCAAAGACGGCGTGCGCGGCAAAGATTTCAACATGCGCTGGATTGCCAGCATGGTGGCCGATGTGCACCGCATTCTCACCCGCGGCGGTATTTTCATGTACCCCTGGGACAAGCGGGAGCCGTACAAGCCAGGCAAATTGCGTTTGATGTACGAAGCCAACCCCATGAGCTGGTTGATTGAACAAGCAGGTGGCGCTTCAACCAACGGCCGCGAAAGAATTTTGGACATTCAACCCAAGCAATTACACGAACGTGTGAGTGTCATTTTGGGCTCTAAAAATGAAGTTGAGCGTGTGACCAGATACCACCTCGAAAAATGATCTTCAACGCATCCTTAGCGATGGGCAGAGGCTTAGTTGTGGTCCTTTGGGCCACACTGCTGCCTTTCGCCAGTTTTGCCGAGCAACCTGTCAAGTCCATCGCAGAGCTTGATATTTCGAGGTACATGGGAACCTGGTACGAAATCGCCAAGTTGCCCAACTGGTTTCAGCGCAAATGCGTTCAAGGCACCCAAGCACAGTACAAGATTTTGGGTCCGCAGAGAATTGAAGTCACCAACAAGTGCACCACTGCCACGGGTGAAGAGATCAAAGCTGTGGGTGTTGCGAGGCCCAACAGCAGCGGCCAGGTTGCACAATTGGAAGTTCGATTTGCACCCGATTGGACGGCTTGGCTGCCCTTGGTTTGGGGTGCCTATTGGTTGCTAGATTTAGACCCCGATTACCAACTGGCCGCCGTGGGCGACCCCACCAGATCCTACCTCTGGATTTTGTCTAGAAGCCCTGTTGTTTCTGCCACTCAATACGAGAATCTGTTGCAACGTTTGAAGGTGATGGGTTTTGACATCACCAAGTTAGAAAAAACGCGTCAAAATTGAAATTGCATCTCACTTGCGATAGCATGACATCCGCATGTGAAGACTGTCATTTCATTGCAAAATAGGTCTGATATGCACCTTCAACTTTTGGGAGACTTTTATGCAGCATCGCGTTCTATCAGCAATGATCTTTGCATCGTTATTTTTGGCTTCACCCTTGATGTCCCATGCTCAAACCGCAGATCCAGCTGTCAAAAAATCTGAGTCGGGTATTTGTCACGACAAATCAAGTTCTAGCTATGCTGCAACCAAGAAATTTGAAGCTTTTGCCAGCATCGATGCCTGCACCAAAAGTGGTGGACGATTGCCTGCCAATGCGGCTGCGCCAGAGGCCATTGTGGTGAAGAAATCAGACAGTGGCATTTGCCACGACAAAAACAGCCCCAGTTTTGAGAAAACTCAAAAGTTCACACCCTTCAAGTCTTTGGATGAATGCGTGAAGAGTGGCGGCACTTTACCCAAGAAATAAAACGCCACCCTACTTCAAGACGCTTCTAGCTACGTCAAACAACGTCAAGCCACAATACCGCGTTGGCGCATTTCTCTGATTTGATCTGCGGAGATGCCCAACTCTTTCAAGACAGTATCGGTGTCTTGACCCAAGCTGGGTGCATTGCGCCGATGCTCTCCAGGCGTTCTTGAGAGCTTGGGCACCATGCCGGGTACCGTCAGTTGGCTACCATCGTTCATTTGAACCTTGGCCAACATGCCTCGAGCAAGGTAGTGTGGGTCGGCTGCTATGTCTTCTACTGTGTAAATTCGGCCTGCTGGCACAGCGGCTTGATCAAGCACAGACAATACCTGCGTCACCTCCAACCCCGAAGTCCACGCACCAATGGCTGCGTCTATTTCTTCCACCCGTTTCACACGGCCCGCATTGTCCGCCAGGGCCGGATCGGCCGCCAAATCATCACGGCCTATGGCCTGCATCAAGCGCTTGAAAATACTGTCGCCATTGCCAGCAATCAAAGCGCACTTTCCATCTTTGCAAAGATAGGCATTGCTAGGCGCAATGCCGGGTAGGGCACTGCCCGCAGGCCCCCGAACTGCGCCAAATTCACTGTACTCCGGCAGCAAACTTTCCATGCAGTTGAAAACTGCCTCATAAAGCGCCACGTCTATCACTTGGCCCAAGCCGCTTGTTTTCTTTTCGTGAAGAGCCATCAGAATGCCAATCACTCCATGCAGTGAGGCCAGCGTATCGCCAATACTCACCCCTACCCGAACCGGCAAACGGCCCGGCTCTGCACTGAGGTGTCGAAGCCCCCCCATTGCTTCAGCCACAACGCCAAACCCTGGCTTGTCTTTGTAAGGACCCGTTTGGCCGTATCCGCTGATGCGCAGCATGATCAAGCCAGGATTGATGGCTTGCAAGACATCTGGGCCTAAGCCCCAGGACTCCATGGCGCCAGGTCGAAAATTTTCAATCAAGACATCGGCTTCCCTGACCAATTTGCGCACGATGTCTTGCGCGTCTGGCTGCTTTAGGTCAAGGGCCAATGAACGCTTGTTGCGAGATTGAACCTGCCACCACACCGAGGTTCCATCTTTGATCAAGCGCCATTGACGCAATGGATCGCCAGCGCCTGGAGGTTCAATTTTGACGACATCGGCACCAAAGTCGGCCAAGGTTTTGGCAGCGAAGGGGCCCGCAATGAGTTGCCCCAACTCGACCACCTTGAGGCCCGCCAAAGCCCCTTTCGAAACTTTGAAATCTGTGTTTGCTTCTGTCATTCAATTTAACTCCCAGGGTGAATCAAGTGCGCTTCACATTTTTCAAATGGGCTCTTCGATCAAAGGTGACGACGACCCAGCATCATGCAGAGCAGCAGCTTCTGAAGAATGCGTGCCCAGCGCAACAGCTCTGAAAATTTCGCGCAACAATTTCTTCTCTGGCAATGTCAATGCGCGCGTGAGGCGATGGCGCATGCGCAGCAACAGTTGGCGATCCACCTCTTGCGGAATGCCGCGACTGATGTGCAAAGCGTCACGCAGCTCTTCTCTTCGATCTTCTGGTTCATCGTCCCACCACGACACAATCACATCCGTGATGGAGTCTTTGACGACTTGAGGGTCTTCTTGGACCTGAGACAGTTCTTTGGTGGCTGCGCTTTGCAGCATTTCAGCCAGGGATTTAGATTGCACAACCACACGGCGATCGGCCTGAGACAACAAGCGCCCCCAGCCCGGATCGGTTTGGTGCAATTGCTGCATGTTGCTGGCTGCGTCGTCGGCCAATATATGAACCTGCAAACCAGCCAGTTGCGCATCGTCAATGCCAGTTAAAAAGCGTTCATCGTCCGTAGCCAGCAGCACATGGTCACAGGCCTTGCTTTCTGCCAAGCGTCGCAAATCTTGACCCAAAGCCTTTAACAAGGAGATGCCGCCGTCTGTGTCGTGTGACAAAACTTTGCGCACAATTTGACCGTCAACATCCAAGTTTTCATTGTCTTCTGAGTACCAGTAAATGCGCTTGATGGTCACGTCCAAACCAGCGTGAGCCAGGGCACCGGTCAAAAACTGAGCAATGCCATACCGATTTAAAGCGTCTTGCTTTGGGCCAGACTGGGTATGTTGCGCCAACCAAACCAGAAATCTGGCATCGATCAATGCAATGCAAGAACCGCCTTGTTGCTCTAAGGGTTGACGGTGTCCATCTTTGGAAGAATGAGAAAAATAATCGCGTTTCATCGCAGCCTTTGAGGTTTTAAGATAAATTAAGCAGAAGGCTTAAAGAGCCTTCTGTTTCGTAGCGGGTCTGCGAACCCAGCCCTATTTTAACGAACCTAAGCCATGATCTGACATCTCTCAGGTTTAAACTCAAGGCTTATTGAACTCACCTATCCAGACACCTATGTCTCACTATGATCTTTATGCCATTGGCAACGCTTTGGTTGATTCTGAATACGAAGTCAGCGACGCTCAACTCAAATCCATGGGGGTCGATAAGCGACACATGACCCTCATTGACACGCCACGCAGAGCCCAGTTACTAGAACATGTCAAAGGCATCGCACCCAGACAAACTGGCGGTGGCTCAGCAGGCAACACCGTGGTCGCCTTGGCGCAACTCGGCGGCAAAGCCTTCTATTCTTGCAAAGTGGCACACGATGACTTGGGTGATTTTTATGTCAAAGATTTGCAAGCTCGTGGGGTCGACACCAACCTCAACCACACTCGGGCCAGCGATGGGCAAACGGGAAGTTGTTTGGTCTTGGTCACACCCGATGCCGAACGCAGCATGTGCACCTTTTTGGGTGTCTCCGCCGAACTGGACGATACTGCGCTGCATCCCAAAGACATTGAAAAATCAAAGATTTATTACATGGAAGGCTATTTGGCGGCTTCACCCACCGGCCTCGCGGCCGCTTTGAAAGGCAGGCAAATTGCACGCGAAGCCGGTGTGGCTTTGGCACTCACCTTGAGTGATGTCAGCATGATCCAATTTTGCAAAGCAGGCCTGGATGCCATGCTGGGTGATGGTGTCGATTTCTTGTTCTGCAATCAAGAAGAAGCTCAAGTTTGGTGCGGCTCACAAGACTTGAATGCGGTCAAAGAGAGTTTGAAAAAATTGGCCAAAATGGTGTGCCTCACGCGCGGCCCTGATGGTTCAGAAATTATCACCGCGCAAGATTCTTGGCACGTTCCTGCTGAAAAGGTCAAAGCCATCGACACCAACGGTGCGGGCGACATGTTTGCCGGTGCATTTTTGTATGCCATCACACGCGGTTATTCCCCCGCGCAAGCCGCCAACTTGGGCAACCATGCGGCAGCAGCCGTGGTTAGCCAGCATGGCAACCGCCTAACCCTTGGCCAGCTCAGCACCATCAAGGCTTACGCCCTGCCACCCCTCAAATAATTAGAAAGTGTCAGCCTTAGACAGCGGCAAACCAGCTGCGTCTTTGGCCGCCAGTAAAGGTGCTGTCAAGCTTGACGGCAATGGCCAGTCAATGCCCAGTGTTGGGTCGTTCCAAAGCAAGGTGCGCTCATACTCTGGATACCAATAATCGGTGGTTTTGTACAAAAACTCGGCCGACTCGCTGAGCACCAAGAAGCCATGGGCAAAGCCGGGTGGCACCCAAACCTGTTTGGCATTTTCAGCACTCAAGTGAAATCCTGTCCATTGACCAAAAGTGGGGGAATTCTTTCTCAGGTCTACTGCCACATCAAACACTTCGCCACGAACCACTCTCACTAACTTTCCCTGGGCATGTTGAATTTGGTAATGCAATCCGCGCAATACACCCTGCGAGGACATGCTGTGGTTATCTTGAACAAACTCGACATTCAAACCCGTGGCCAATGAGAAGTCGCGGGCATTGAAACTCTCATAAAAAAAACCCCGCGCATCACCAAAAATTTGGGGCTGTAAGAGCAAGACTTCTGGTAGCCTGCTTGGCGTCACGGTGTAGGCCATCAATGCGCCTTCAACAAACTCAACAAATATTGGCCATAGCCATTTTTGGCCAAAGGCTGAGCCAGTTTTTGCACCTGAGATGCGTCAATCCACTTTTGGGCAAATGCAATTTCCTCAGGGCATGCCACCATCAAGCCTTGCCTCTTTTGCAAAGTGGCAATGAAGGCTGCAGCCTCGTGCAGACTGTCATGCGTGCCGGTGTCTAGCCACGCGTAGCCCCGGCCCATGATTTCGACATTCAATTGCTCTTGCGCTAGGTAGCATCGATTCACATCGGTGATTTCCAATTCACCCCTGGCAGAAGGTTTGATGCTGGCCGCAATGTCACACACCTGTTGATCATAAAAATACAGTCCGGTGACAGCAAAATTGCTTTTGGGTTGCTGTGGCTTTTCTTCAATGCTCAATGCACGCTGCTTGCTGTCGAAGGCCACCACACCATAGCGCTCAGGATCATGCACATGGTAGGCAAACACGCTGGCACCCAGTGTTTGTGAAGCTGCTCTTTGCATCAACTTCACGAGATCGTGTCCGTAAAAAATATTGTCGCCAAGGACCAAGGCACTGGGGTGATTGCCTACAAATTCTTTGCCTATGATGAAGGCCTGCGCCAAGCCATCAGGACTGGGCTGAACCGCGTACTGAATGTTCATCCCCCACTGGCTGCCGTCTCCCAACAACTCCGAAAATCTGGGTGTATCCTGAGGGGTGCTTATGAGTAGAATATCTTTGATACCGGCCAACATGAGCGTGGTCAGAGGGTAGTAGACCATGGGCTTGTCGTAGACAGGCATCAATTGCTTGGAGACCGCTTGCGTCACGGGGTACAAGCGGGTACCACTCCCACCCGCCAAAATAATGCCTCTGCGTGTATTCATTCTGCAATTTTGCCATGACTGGCATCCAGATCAAGCCATATGCACTTATGCTTGCATACTATGTCGTTCAAAGATCTGGGCCTTTCGCCCGAGTTGCTCAAAGCGCTCAAACCCAAAACCTACCCCGCGCCGACGCAAGTTCAACTTGAGTTGATCCCCGGCGTTCTGATTGATCGAGATGCTTGGGTCACGGCGCCCACAGGTTCTGGCAAAACCTTGGCCTACACATTGCCCCTGATTGAGAAGCTGTCGCGCTCATTTCCCTCCCACAATGCACAGGCGTCAAGGTCTTTGGGGTATGTCAGAAACACCAAACTGATTCGAACCTTGGTTTTGGTTCCCACCCGTGAATTGGCCATTCAGGTCAGTCAAACCTTTATGGGTTTGACAGCTCAATGGGGGCAACTTTGCAAGATCACAGTTGTTTTTGGGGGCGTATCCATCAACCCCCAAATGATGGGACTCAGGGGCGGCACCGATATTTTGATCGCCACTCCCGGCCGATTGATCGATCTTATGGCCCACAACGCCCTCCAACTTTCTCAGGTTCAAACCCTGGTCTTGGATGAAGCCGATAAATTGTTAGAGCTGGGGTTTCAAGAAGAACTTCAAACAATTTTGCTACAGCTGCCCAAGCATCGGCAAACCTTGTTGCTGTCTGCCACAAAGCCCCCCAGCATGATGCCCTTGGTGCAAGCGTTGCTGCAAGATCCACTGGTGATCCACATCGAGGGCGAAGCGCCGCAGCCATCTGTCATTTTGCAACGCGCCATCTATACAGATGTCGGCAAACGCACCCAGCTATTGAAGCACCTCATCAAAGAGCTTCCTCTGAAACAAGTTTTGGTTTTTGTAGCCACCCAACACAGCAGTGAAATCGTGGCAGCCAAACTGCGTGTGGCCGGCATTGCCGCAGAGCCTTTTCATGGCCAACTGAGTCAAGGCAAAAGGCAGCAGGTTTTAGCTGACTTCAAAGCTCACCGGGTCAAGGTGGTATTGGCCACTGACTTGGCAGCGCGGGGTTTGGACATCGAAAAATTGCCTGCAGTCGTCAATTTTGACTTACCCAGATCGGCGGTGGATTACACCCACCGAATCGGCCGAACTGGCCGCGCAGGCGAAGAGGGTTTGGCCATCAGCTTTGTCACGCCTGAATCTTTGGCTCACTGGTCGTTGATTGAAAAACGCCATGCCGTGAAACTCGACCCTGAAACTCTGTTGGGCTTTGAAGCCACTGCAGCCGCCCCGCCCCAAGGACCCAGTCATGGCGGCATCAAAGGCAAGCGCCCCAGTAAGAAGGACAAGTTAAGGGAACTGGCCGCCCAGCAGAGCACCTTGGCAGCCAAAACCCAAAACTAAAATGGTGCCGCCGACCCAAAACGACGATCACGCTTGGAGAACCACTCCAGCGCCTCATTGAACTGCTTGACCGTGAAATCAGGCCAGAGAGTGTCGATGAAAAACATTTCGGCATAAGCCGCTTGCCAGAGCATGAAGTTGCTCACTCGAGATTCACCGCCAGTCCGAATGAGCAGGTCCATTTCAGGCGCATCTGCGGTGCACAAAAAAGACGCGAGGGCATTTTCAGTGAGACTGTCGAGCGAGGCATTGGGATTGGCACGCTGCCAAGATTGGGCCGCTTGAACCATGTCCCAGCGACCACCATAGTTGGCCGCCACTCTCAAGGTAATTTTGGAGTTGTGTTGCGTTTGTTTTTCTGCCCGAGCAATCAAGTCTTGGAGCTCTTCACTGAACTTGGATTGATCGCCCACAATTTTCAAGCAGACACCATTTTTTTCCATGTCATCGACTTCTTTTTGCAAATAACTCGCAAAAAGATTCATGAGTACGGAAACCTCTTCAGCAGGGCGACGCCAGTTTTCAGTACTGAACGCAAACAAACTGAGGTGGGGAATATTGGTTCTAATGCAGGCTTCAACCAATGTTCGAACGCGCTTGGCACCCGAGGCATGTCCAAAAGCAGCAGGCAAAAGCCGTTTTTTGGCCCAACGGCGATTGCCGTCCATGATGATGCCGATGTGCTTTGGAAGCGTATTCGAAGTCAATTAAATTCACTTATAAAAAGACAAACTGATTCTACAACCTCTTGCCAAGTGAAAAAGGCCGCAATCAGCGGCCTTTTGGGATTCTCAATTCAAACTTCAAGCAATTAGAAATTGAGCTCGGTCTTTTCCATCAATCCATTTAGGCGCTTTGCCTCGGCCAGTCCAAGTTTGACCTGTTGCTGGATCACGGTACTTGGCTGCAACTTTGCCGCCACTGGATTTACCCGTTGATTTAGAAGCACCACGGCCAGCTGGGAAAATATCCTGCACAGTTAATCCAAACTCAGCCACCAATTCACGGGATTTGCGAATTGCCTCAGCTAATTCTTGCTGACGAGCACTTGCAATTGCTTGCTCTAAGGCTTCGCGCTGTATTAATAATTCTTTGTATGTGTTAGTCATCGTAGTCCCTATAAAGATAATAAGCTTGCTTGAAAACAAGCATTTGAATAATAACCGAATTTAAATGAAAATCAATTCAAATAATATTATAAAACTTATAAATCGATTATTGAGTTAACAAATTTAGCATTTACCTTGTCTATTCGACGGCCTTCTAGGGATAAAACTTCAAAATGCCATCCTTCACTTTGAACAATATCGCCTACTTTGGGCAAATAACCCAATTCAGCCAAAATAAATCCACCCAAGGTATTGAATATCCCTCTTTCTTCGCCATTCAATTGCTTGATATCCAATCTAGATTTGAGCTCATTGACGGGCATTAAACCGTCCAAAACCCAAGCGCCATCTGCTTGGCGGGAAGCCCAAGCGTCTTCAACGGTGAAGGGCTTGAGCTCTCCAGTGATCGCCTCGAGTAAATCTCTGGGCGTTAGGAGACCTTGAACCACACCATATTCATCAACCACAAAGACAATTCGACCTGATTTGTCGCGCAGTTGCTCCAACAAGGTCATGCCACTCAAGGTTTCAGGCACAAATGTGGCGGGAAGTGCAAATTTCTCGACTGGCGATTCGTCATCCAGTGGCAGCGAGACCAGTCGTGCAACACTCACCACACCCACCACATCGTCCAAATTGCCACGGCAAACCGGGTACCAAGAATGGCCCTCTGCTCCCTCGTCAAGACCCACCTGAGCCAAGCATTCGCTTCGGGTCATGCCCGCTTCAAACCATTGAATCTCAAGCCGTGGAACCATCAAGGATGTCAAAGGTCTGTCGTCCAAGTGAAAAACATTTCTGACCATTTGATGCTCATGCGCTTCAATCAGGCCTGCGTCCACGCCCTCCTCTAAGCTCGCCGTGATTTCCTCCTCGGTCACGGCTCGGTTACCGCGTGCATCGATGCGCAACAGCTTCAAAACTGCATGGGTGCAAATAGAGAGCAAGCCTACAAAGGGTCTGGCAACACTGGCCAGCCAAGCCATGGGCCTGGCAACAATTCTGGCAACAGTTTCTGGATACAACTGGCCAATTCTTTTTGGCACCAACTCACCAAAAATGATGGTGGTGAAGGTAATCGCAGTGACTACCAGGCCAGTGGCTGTAGAACCCGCAATGGATTCAGTCAGGCCAAGCCCCATCAGCCAAGTAGCGACAGCAGGGCTAAAAGCGGCCTCTCCAAAGATGCCGTTCATCACCCCGATTGACGTAATACCCACCTGAACCGTCGACAAAAACTGGGTGGGGTTTTCAAGCAACTCAAGAGCGGTGGCTGCACCTTTGTCACCCGCCTCTTCCATCGCTGCCAGTCTTGCTTTTCGACTTGAAGCCAATGCCAATTCAGACATGGCAAACACGCCATTGACCAAGGTGAGAAGCACAATCATTAAGATATCCATCCCTGCATTGTGCCAAGGCCAGAATGCGAATGAAATAGCCTTAAGGCGGACGGCTTAAAAAAGACGAAAAAACGTCCACAATGGTGTTTTCTGATTCAGTCTGGAAGCAAATGTCTGTTTATTGGGTTGGCGACCTTCAAGGGTGTGACGCGCCTTTGGGTCAATTGTTAGACCAAATCGGGTTTTCACCCAGCCGTGATCATTTGTATGTTCTGGGGGATTTGGTCAATCGTGGCCCCTCCTCCCTGTCTGTTTTGAAGCGCTTGATCCAGTTGGGTACCAGCGTTGAGTGTGTCTTGGGAAACCACGACTTGCATTTACTGGCGCTTGCGGCTGGCGCTCGCAAGCCCAGCCAAACCGACACACTGGACGATATTTTGAATGCCGACAACCAGCATGAAATACTCGACTGGCTTCGACATCAACCCATTGCCATTTACAAACACGCGGTCTTGATGGTTCATGCTGGCGTTTTGCCGCAGTGGACACTTGACACTGTTTTAGAGTTGGCCAAGGACATTGAGAAAGTTCTGCGCGGTCCAGATGCACCTGAATTTTTCATGCACATGTATGGCAATGAACCCGCCCAATGGCATCCGAATCTCAAGGGTCTTGATCGACTTCGATGCAGCTTGAATGCATTCACCCGGCTGCGTTTTTGTTCTGAAAACGGGCTCATGGAATTTAAAACCAAAGAAAATAGCGCCCAAGCACCTGAAGGCTTTTTGCCATGGTTTGACATTCCAAATCGCAAAACCATCGGGACACAAATTGCATTTGGCCATTGGTCAACCTTGGGAGCCGTCGACAGAGATGATATTTGGGCTCTAGACACAGGCTGTGTATGGGGAGGATGTCTCACTGCCATCCAAAGAAATACGACAGATGATTTGCCTCGCAAAATTCAAATCAAATGCCCGCCTTATCAAACCCCTTTTTGAGTCTCCCTCCTTGACATGGTTTTCGGAAATTTATGAAACACACCCTGGGATTTGACCCTCGCGATATTCCGTGGTCTGTTCAAGATCAAAATTGGCCCGCATTGCCGCCGGCTGTTCTCCGTGCTGAGCACCTGAGATGGGCTTTCAAAAACCCACCTGTTTGGACACCAGAGGTGAAACGCGAGCCTCCAATAGGAGAACGAGCACCTCAAGCAGCGGCCGTTCTGTTGCCCATTGTGATGAGAGGCGAGCAAGGCAATGAACCCCATCTCTTGCTGACGCAACGAACACAACACCTGTCCTCGCATGCTGGGCAAATAGCCTTTCCGGGGGGCAAAGTAGACCCTGATGATCAATCTTTGGAACATGCTGCGCTGCGTGAAGCTGAAGAAGAGGTTGGCTTGACATCTGAATATGTCGAGGTTCTTGGTCAACTTCCAAGCTATATCACCGGCACTTCATTTCACATTACCCCGGTGGTTGCTCTGGTGTCCCCCGATCACACCCTTCAACCTAACGCTTATGAAGTCGAGTTTGCCTTTGAAGTTCCCTTGTCTTTTCTCATGGACCCATCGAATCATCGCCTTCATCAATGGGAAAATAATGGTGTCCAAAGACAGTGGTACTCCATGCCTTACCGACCTGCAGCAACCAATCTCACTGTTGCATCCAATTCAGAGACGGAGTATTTCATTTGGGGTGCAACGGCAGGCATGATCAGAAACTTTTATCGCTTCTTATTGGCTTCTAATTCTTTATGATGTGGTCATGAGCTTTTTCTCTCTATTTTTGGCATTGGTCATTGAACAAGCGCGCCCCTTGGGTTCTTCCCATTTTCTGCATCAGTGGTTAAGGCGATGGGCAGACTGGGTGGCTTCGCACGTCGATGGCGGCACCAAATCACAAGCTTGGTTGGCGTGGACCCTTCTAATCGGTGTGCCTGCATGTCTGGCCATTCTCATTCATTGGGTCCTGGCCTATTTTGTAGGCTGGTTCTTTGCCGTCGCTTGGAACGTGGCCTTGCTTTATGTCACTCTCGGGTTTCGCCAGTTCAGCCATCACTTCACCGGCATTCGTGATGCACTCAATGACGGTGATGAGGCCTTGGCGCGTCAACTTCTGGCAGATTGGCAGCAAGTTGAAGTCAATGAACTGCCCCGCAACGAAATCGTTCGCCACGTCATTGAGCATTCCGTGTTGTCTGCACATCGGCACGTTTTTGGTGTCTTTTTCAGCTACGCCTTGCTCTCCATCGTGGGCTTAGGACCAGTCGGCGCTGTGGTTTACAGAATTGCAGAGTTTGCAAAAAGATATTGGTCACAAACACCTCGTTTGGCAACCCACACCACTCAGGAGCATCACAACTGGACCAGCACTTCTTTGCAAGAAGTCGTCACAGACTCTTGGCACGCCATCGATTGGATTCCTGCAAGAGCAACCGCCATGGGCTTTGCCATCATGGGCAGTTTTGAAGACGCCATGGATGGATGGCGTCATCATGCTGAAAAATTCCCGAACGACAACGACGGCGTTATCTTGGCCGCCACCGCAGGGGCCATCAACGTTCAACTTGGTGGTGCTGCTTTGCAACCAGAACTCCCTGGCAGTAGCAGTACGCCAGGTCGCCCACCAGAGTTGGCTCACTTTGCCCAAGTTGTTGGCCTTGTTTGGCGAACGGTCGTCATGTGGCTGGTGTTGGTGGCTTTGTTGTCTTTGGCCAATCTATTGGGCTAAGGGAATACTGGGCTATCGGGCTAGATAGCTCAACATCACCATCGCTGCTGCCCTAGTTCTTCAAACAGTTGGGTGTAAATTCTGTGCCGTCTGGGACTCACCTCAGTCGCCAACAAGTCAGCAGATTCATCTGCTTGCAATGCGGACAAAACACCACACCCTGGCTCATGCAAGTGGGTGCAGTTGTAAAACTTGCAATTTTGCACATGCTGCTTGAGATCTGGCATACAGGATGCCAATTGATTTTGAGGAATGTGCTGCAGACCAAACTCTTGAAAGCCTGGCGAGTCAATGATGGCGGTGCCAACATCGTTCGCACTCGCAGGCCTTTCACCAACCCAATAGAGTGAGGTGCTGGTGGTGGTGTGTTTGCCCGAGTTGAGCGCCTGCGAAATCTCGCCAGTCAAAGCCCGAGCATTGGGCACCAAGGCATTCACCAAGGTACTTTTACCCGCACCTGAAGGGCCCAAAATGAGGTTCGTTTTGCCGATCAATTCTGATTGCAGTCTTTGCAAAGATGGGTTGTCAGCTTGGCTGCTGTTCAATTCAAGCGGCAGCACCGTGTAGCCCATGTTTCGGTAAGCAGCCAAACGATGCCACGCTTGCGCAAACGGAACTGTCAAATCACTTTTGTTCAATACGATCACAGGTTTGATATGCTCGGCCTCGGCAGCAATCAGGGCACGCGAGAGCTGCGTTTCAGAAAACTCTGGCTCGGCAGCCAACAAGATGAAAACTTGATCGAGATTGGCGGCAAAAGATTTGGTTCGAACTTCATCACGCCTGTAAAAAAGATTCTTTCTTTCCAGCACGCTTTCAATTGTGCCTTCGTCGGCAGCCGCTTGCCACCGAACGCGATCGCCCACCACAGATTGGCTTTTCTTCCCCCGCGGATGACAAAGGATGCGCATACCATCGTCTAACTCCACCACACAATGTCGGCCATGGGTGGCCACCACCAGCCCCGTGTTCATGGCTTCTTGTGTGGAAGCCACCAAAGCCTGAGCGGCCTTGGTCTTGGTGTGTGTGCGCTGGTTAAGCTTGCGCATGCTGCATGTGAGCTAATCGCAAACTGGCGGGTGGATGTGAGTAATAAAACTTCACATACCAGGGATCGGGGGTGAGAGTTGAGGCATTGTCTTGGTACAACTTCAAGAGGGCCGAACTCAAGTCGGCCACCGGTGTTTGGGATACAGCATAAGCATCGGCTTCATATTCCTGCACCCTTGATCGCCAAGAAGAAATAGGTGCCAACAAAAATGTGAAAACAGGCACGACCAGCATGAACAGCAACAGGGCCACGGCCTCATTGCCACTGGTTAAGCTGGGCATCACACCCAAGCCGGTATAAAACCAAATCTGCTGCGAAGCAAAGCCCAGCACAGCCAAGCCCAGCAAACTCATTGCAAAACTGGTCGCCATCATTTTTAAAATATGGCGATGCTTGAAGTGACCCAATTCATGTGCCAGCACCGCCTCCATCTCTGAAGGGGACAGTTGCTTGAGCAATGTGTCAAAGAAAACGACACGCTTGCTAGCACCAAAGCCGGTGAAAAATGCATTGGAATGGGCCGAGCGTTTGCTGCCATCCATCACAAAAAATCCTTTGGCCGTGAACCCTGCTCGCTGCATGAGCGAATTGACACGCGCCTTCAAGGCTTCATCCTCTAGCGGTGTGAATTTATTGAACAAAGGCATGATCAAATTGGGAGCGATGGCCATCAACAAAAGTTGCCAAACTACCAAAGCACACCAAGTCCAGAACCACCAGTAAACACCGCCAGCCTGCATCAGCCACAGCACCATGGCGATGAGCGGCACGCCCAACAACAGTCCCAAAATCAAGCCTTTGAAAGAATCACTCAGCCAAAGTTTCCAAGTCATTTTGTTAAAACCAAATTTTTGTTCCAACACAAAAGTTTGATAAAGCGACAGGGGCAATCCAATCAGTCCACTGATCAAGGTGAAGGACAATACCAACATCACCTGCTGACCAAGCCCGGGGGCCATGAGTTCCAAAATGAAGTGGTTCAAAGCACTCAAGCCGCCCATCAAAGTCCAGGCAACGAGCACCGCAGCATCCAACAAGATATCAAATTGCGACACCTTGGCTTTGGCCAGGGTGTAATCGGCCGCTTTCTGATGGTCGTAAAGCGAAATTTGACGCGCAAACGCAGCAGGGACTTCGCCGCGATGCTGCGCCACATGCCGAACTTGTCTGGCATTGAGCCAGAGTTTCAATAAAACGTTGGTCAGCAGTGCGCCCACCAAAAAATAAGTCAGAGTCAATGTCGGATTCATACCCGAAGTGTAGATCAGCCAACATCAGCGACAATCTGATGCTTTGGAAAATCCCGTTTTTGACATGACTGCTCATTCAGCCACTCCCCCTGCCAATCAGCCCCAAGCCGAAACGAACCTGGCCAAGTCAGACGACAACTTGGTATGGATCGAATGCGAAATGACCGGTCTCGACCCAGAAAAAGAGCGATTGCTTGAAATTGCCGTCATTGTGACGGGCCCCAACCTGTCGCCCAGAATTGAAGGTCCCGTTTGCGTCATTCACCAAAGCGACGATCTGCTCAACAAGATGGACGCCTGGAACAAAGGCACCCATGGCAAGAGCGGCCTCATTGACAAAGTCAAAGCCTCCACCACCTCTGAGCATGATGCCGAGGAGGCCATATTGGCTTTCATCAAGAAATATGTCTCAAAAAATTCGTCACCACTTTGCGGCAACACCATCAGCCAAGATCGGCGTTTTCTGGTGAAGTTCATGCCTAAATTAGAGGCGTATTTGCACTATCGCAACCTCGATGTGAGCACCCTCAAAGAACTCTCCAAGCGCTGGAAGCCCGAGGTGTTCAACAGCTTCAAGAAACAACAGAAGCACACAGCGCTGGCAGACGTACACGAATCCATCGAAGAATTGGCGCATTACAGAGAGCATTTCATCAAGCTCTAAACAAGCTTTCCACTCATTTGAGGGAAAACCCGCACAATTTCAAATTTCTGTGCCATAATTGTCGTCTGAGCTGTAAACAGGCCTCGTGCCGCAGCCCTTGTGCATCACCTTCATGCCTTTGACTCACTGATAAGAGTCACTCGACTGGAAAAGATGGCGCCATAACTTCACGTTATGCCCACTCTCTTCAAACAGCACCGAGCTCCGTTTGATGGTTGATGTTTTTTAACCATGAACGGCGCCACCGCAAATCTTGCGGACGTCCGTGCGAGAAAAAATATGACTGACGCTTTTGAAGTGCAGGACGACTTGTCGTCTGCGCAATCCTCTACGAACGAAACTTTCGTGACTGAAACTTTGGCGCTCGATGCAGCCGACGTGAACGACACCACAGAAACTGAAATCGCCCCCGAACAGCCCAATGGCTTTGTACTCTTGGGCTTGGCCCCTGAATTGGTTCAAGCCGTGGCCGATTTGGGCTACACACAACCCACTTCTGTTCAGCTCAAAGCCATTCCATTGGCACTGCCCAAAGAAACCTTGGGCAAGGCCAACAGCTACATCGACCTGATGGTGTCAAGCCAAACTGGTAGCGGCAAAACAGCCGCCTTCTTGTTGCCCGTGTTGCACACACTGCTGCAAGAATTGGCCGCTGAAGAAGAAGCCGAGCGCGCTGCATTTGCCAAAGCTTGCGCCGATGCTGCTGCCAATGGCGAGCCTGCTCCCAAGCGTCCAAAACGCAAAGACCCCACCAACGCACGCAACTTCAAAGCCCCCTCACCTGGTGCCTTGATTGTTTGCCCTACACGCGAACTGGCCCAGCAAGTGGCTCACGACGCCATCGATTTGGTGAAGCATTGCCGCGGCCTGCGCGTGGCCAACATTGTGGGTGGCATGCCTTACCAGTTGCAAATTGCCAAGTTGCAAAATGCCAACTTGGTGGTGGCTACGCCAGGTCGTTTGCTCGACCTGCAACGCTCCATGCAAATCAAACTCGACAAAGTCAAATTCTTGGTAGTTGACGAAGCCGACCGCATGTTGGACCTTGGCTTCTCAGACGACTTGGCTGACATCAACCAACTGACCAGCCAGCGCCAGCAAACCATGATGTTCAGCGCTACTTTTGCACCACGCATTCAACAATTGGCCATGCGCGTGATGCACGATGGTGGTTCTTCTGTTCAGAAAATCCAAATCGATTCGCCCCAAGAAAAACACAGCAACATCAAGCAAGTTTTGTTCTGGGCCGACAACGCACAGCACAAGCGCAAATTACTTGACCATTGGTTGCGTGACGCTTCTATCAATCAAGCCATTGTGTTTGCCAGCACCCAAATTGAGTGCGATGGTTTGGCCGCCGACTTACAGCAAGATGGCTTTGACGCTGTTGCTCTGCACGGCGCTTTGAGCCAAGGT
>JACCDG011358392.1_pt1 | contig 28534 bp, 29 predicted proteins | sample 7442471 | NCBI WGS metagenome assembly JACCDG01 (sample SAMN15323444, study PRJNA562643) | freshwater metagenome | isolation source: river surface water | place: USA:Blue River Watershed | collected 2017-08-17 | reverse complement strand
TAGAATCCTCACACCATGTTGAACAAACTTCGCCTTCGCCGACAAGCCGAGACCGTGATGGGTCATCGCTTGGAAGAACCCCGCCTGACGCTGGTGTTTGTGCTGTGGGTGTTTGTGTATGTGGGTTTGCCCCTGCTGGTCGTCAGCAGCTTGATTGACTTGCTCATTCAGCAAATCACGGGCAACTGCACCGGTTTTTGGTGCTGGTTTTAAAAGCTGAGCCATCGTTGTTTGCACGGCCTTAACGGGGCACGCTGCAAGGCCCTGTGATGTTGATACGCACTTTTTTACCCATGTAGGTGGTGTCGGTGTAAGCGGTCACCACGATGGTGGCTTGCTCGATGCGAATCTCTGACTCGGCCCCTGTCACCCTGTGCTTGCGAAACGCGCCCATTTCTTTGGGCGTCGTTAAGTTCTTCCCCGTGAACTCTTCGGTAGCCAAGCTGTTGGCCATCACCAAATAAGGCTCAGGGCCATTCATCTTGAGGAAGATGTTTTTGCCCATGGATTGAATTTCAATCACCACTTTTTGCGGCTTGATCTTCACGTCTTCCATCGCTGGGATGCTGGCTTCCACCTCGCAAGGCATTTTGAAAGTCTGAGCAAAAGCTGGACTGGCAAACAAGGCTGCGGCAAACAGCGTGGCAGGTACCAAACGGGCGGGATTCATCGTCATAGTTCCCATTCTAAGAAGGCTGAGACGGCGCATCCGTCTTGCGATGCGCCACGCGTTGCGCACGGTAAATGCCAGCATGACCCGAGCAGACATAGCTCATCACACAGGCCAGCGCGGCAAACACGCCGATCTCTGCCCCAAACAACTCCATCGCCATCAAGGTCGACGCTATCGGCGTATTGGCAGCCCCTGCAAACACGGCCACAAAACCCACCGCAGCCAACAGTGCAAACGGCACATCCAGCAACGGCGCCAAGGCATTGCCCAGTGTGGCGCCAATGTAGAACAAAGGCGTCACTTCGCCCCCCTTGAAGCCTGAACCCAGCGACGCAATGGTGAACAACATCTTGCCTAAAAAGTCGGTGGGTGCAAGGGGATGGCCGAAAGCCTCCACCATCACCGGAATACCCAAACCGATGTAGCGGTCAAAGCTGCCCCACATCACCACAGCGGCAATCACTACGCCACCCAAGAAAGGGCGCAACGGTGCATAGGCAATGTGCTTTTTCATCACACCACTCAGCGCATGTGTGCCATCAGCAAACACCTTGCCAGCCAAACCAAACACGGCACCTGCCACCAACATGGCTGCCAGCAGCCATGGCGTGACCTGAGGCACCAAACCCACTCCGTATGGCGTGTGTTGCCCGCCCCACAGCAAGCCCACTTGGTCAGCCACCACCGCAGCAATCACGCACGGCAGAAGGGCATCGAAGCGCAGGCGACCAATCGCCAACACTTCTAGCGCAAACACAGCACCGGCCAAGGGCGTACCAAAGACGGAGGCAAAACCGGCACTGATACCGGCCATCAACACCATGCGACGGTCAGTGTGGGTGAGCTTGAAAAAGTGGGTGAGCTGGTCGGCCAGTGCGCCGCCCATTTGCACCGCCGTGCCTTCACGGCCCACCGATGCGCCAAACAAATGAGAAATCACCGTACCGCCCAACACAAACGGAGCCATGCGCAAAGGCACTACTTTTTTGGGGTCGTGAATTTCGTCAATCAACAAGTTGTTGCCAGCCTCGACGTGCTGACCAAACTTGAGGTACAGCCAGCCCACACAGAAGCCCGCCACGGGCAAACCCCAAATCAGCCAACGGTTGGCTTCACGGGTCTGGGTCGCCCAATCGAGCGAGAAAAGAAACAGGGCTGAGGCAGAGCCTGCCAATCCAGCAACCAAGACGGCCAGCACCACCGCCTTGGCGACGTAAGAAAAGAGCGCGATCAATACTTGGCGACTAAACAGGTGCATGGCCGTATTTTCGCCCATTCACCTGTACGCCAAATGGATCACATAAAAGCCTTCAAGCCTGTGTAAATCGACATCGCGGTTGTGCCTGCTGCAACCAAACTCCCGCCAATTTCCTCCAGCTTTTTGATGGTTTCTTGCAGGTCTTTGGGCGATGACTTACCTTTGCTCAAGCTGCTCACAAGCGTTGCCAGAAAAGAGGGCTCCTGCGAAATGCGCACACGCTGTAAACGGTGATAGGACATCCCCCCCACCAACATGCCCGTTAAGAAACTGAAGGTGATGCTGGCTGCATATTCAATGAATTCACGCCACTCGACCATGCTTTGGGGCATCACAGGGGTTTGGTCTACCCACCCAGTGATGGCGCTCATGCCAATGACCGACATAGCGGCCAAGCCGCCCGTTGCAACAAACCACGCCAAGATCGAACGTGAACGGCTCTTGAACAAATAAAAGCCAAACGGCAAAGGCAGCACCATGGAGGCGATGCGAAGGTAAAGCATGTTGATGTCATACACCACCGTGATCAACGCATGCGCCAATAACAACAGCGCCAAAGGAATGAAGATGAATTGAGCCAAGTCAGCAGCCCATCGCCAGGGCGTTGCTTGCTCTTTCTCATGACGCGCCCGCTCGGCGACTAGCTGCTCTTGCAGCGATTCAATCCTCGCTTGCAACGCAGTGGGCTCTTGATGCTCAGCCACTTTTGCTTCCAGCGCTTTGACTTTTTCAAGCAAGGGCCGGAACAAGTACAAATCACGTGTGCACACCTTGCACACGTTGGCCTTCTCATCCACAGGGCTGAGGCAGTACACGCACTCCATCACTTACCGATCACCAAATTCATCACAGTATTAGATTCACGGCCATCCACGTCTTTGACGGTGATCTTCACCGCGTGTTCACCGGGTGGAACTTCCGCTTTGCCGAAATCAATGCCGCTTTCTGTGATCGCAGCTTTGAGACGCGGAGTCAAATCAATCGCTGTCGCTTTGAGGTAAGTCACCTTCACGGCAGATGCGTCAATCTTGTTGCCACCACGACTTTCAAACACGACTTTCAAATCAAAGGGGCCTTTGATCTCCGGTGCCGTCATGTCAGGCGAAATTACCTTGATGCCAGGCCCGCGGGCAATGCCTCGGGTTTTGAGCTCACCACTCGCTGCGGGCATTTGCGCCTCTTTGGCTGTGATGAGTGGCGCAGCCATGACAGAGGCAGAGGCCAAAACGGAGGTCAGCCACACCCAATAAATGATTTGAATTTTCTTAAACATATCGACTCTCTTTTTAAATTTAACTCAATCCCCGACAACCACAAACGGCGCCCAAAACAAGGGGTGTGCATACGAGTATTTCACTTTACCCTTGCCATCCACGGATCCAACGCCATCAATCATATTCAACATAGATGCCTGCAAATACTCAGCCTTGTTCTGACCTTGCTTGAGCTGTTGGCGCTTGAACATATCCGTCATCAGCAGCCGTGCGGCCTCGGAATCTACAGGCCAATTCGAGACCAATAAAGCTCGGGCACCCGCGTAGAAAAATGCACGGCCTAGACCGGACACAGCCTCTGCGCCAGCGCCCTCGCCAGCTGCCGTATTGCATGCTGACAAGACCACCCAATCCGCATTGAGCTTCAAGGTCAAAATCTTTTCCATGGTCAACAAACCATCTCCCCGACCTTCACCCGTCACATCCGGCGCACTCAAAGCCAATGCTGGCTGGGACAAACCATCTAACTCACCAGGCACCAAACCGTGTGTCGCAAACATCACCACTTGGCGTTTGGATAAATCCATCTCCATCACACGCGCCACGCTGGCCTCCTTGTTCAAGAAAATATCTTGACTTGGATCTGCAGACAATGCTTTGCCAATTTCTTGCAACTCTTCTTTGGTATCCGGTAAACGCGGCAATAAAGCCAGCTCGGCGCTGCTCACACCCGATGTTTTTGGTGCGTTTCGAAGTTTCAATGGAATACCACGTGTTGCCATTGCATTGGTTGAACGAGCCGCTGTATTTGCTGCGATCTTGGCTTGCTCGACACTGAAAAAAGGATCACCAAATCCAACGAAAGCTCGGCGATCAGCTGGCGGTGCGGGCAAATTTCGCAATGCAGCCAAAGCGGTCACCGAAGGCAATTGCGAAACAGCAATGTCTTTGATCAGCCAAGCTGTTTTGCGGTACTCAGTGAAATCTCCACCCTTGGCTTTGGCCGGCTGTGCATCAGGCTTCGTGGTTAACAGCGCCAGTGGCAGCTGGCCAAGCTCGGCATGCGGCACAGTGAGCATGACTTTCTTACCCTGCAAAGATGCCTGAACTGGCTCCAAAATTGTTTTGTATAAATTGTGCGACAAGGCCACATCGAACGCCGGAATATCGTCGATCGTGGCCACACCAGCATCCAGTGATTTACGCAGCTTTCCCACAATTTCGGCCATTTTCGGACGACCCAAATTGAAGGAGTGGAACTGCGGTGCGCCGGTCTTGGTGATCGCCCAGACGAATCCTTCTTTTTCTCCAAAGTACCAAGACACTAAACCCTCATCTGATCGAAGCAAGTGGCGCGTGCGCTCAATGGTGGCGGGTTTGGGATTGACCAAATCAGCGTAATCAGGGAACTTGTACTCAATCTCTTTTCTGAACTTTTCCCGCTCAGATTTGAAATTGGCGATGTCCACTTTGAGCTTGGCTTGAATTGATGGCAACTGCTGATCAGGCGGCGCAGACATCAACCCTGTCAACACATCCTCAAGTGAGAGGATGCGCCGCTGGGTATCTTGCTCTTTACGCGCCAAAGCCGCTAACTGGGGATCCTTGATATTGGCACGCGCAGCGCTGGCATTGAGTGCGCGCTGCACGCCGCTGCCTCGTGCCAAATCGGCCAAGCCAAACGCCTCTGCGGCAACTTGACTCGCCAAATGCGGATGGGTTTTGGTTTGCTTGGCCAACAACGAAATGTTGTCTTCCAAAAGCATCACCATCCGCTCTTGCTGTTTGCCGCCTCCTGTTTGGTTTTCTGAGTCGTTGCGTACCCGTTCTATCAAGTTGGGCATGGTCTTCACGTAAATTTTTCGAGCATCATCATCTTTGCCCGCCGCATGAATGGCCATGCCATTGAACGCTTCTAAATAATTGAGCCGCCCTTCTGACACATTCGATTGCTTCGCCACTGAAGCCAACATGGCATGCGTCATGCGCTCGGCATCAGCGACTTTGCCGAGTTTGAGCATGGCGATCACCCAATCCAAATCATTGGATGGAATTTGTGGGCCCTCTGCAGTGTTCGCAGCAATGCCCTTCTTCATTTCACCAAAAACAAGGTCAGCTTCTGCGTATTTACGGTCAGAGACCAACGCAGAACCGAGCGCCTTACGCCCATTGATCAAGGGCAAAGAGTCATCGGAGGCCCCGCCTGCCTGAAATGTTTTGATGGCTTCTTTTGCGACCAACACAGACTCAGGAGATCGCCCCTGCTCAGCGATGATGCGCGCTAAGCGATTCAGTGCAAAGCCGACTTCTACTGAGTTTTTGTCATGCGTTTTGAGCGTTGTCTCAAGTGCATCGCGCACCTGAATTTCAGCCTCCACTAAACGGCCTTGCATCATGATGGCACTGGCCAATTCCAATTGACGCGTCACCTTAAACTGCATGGCACCTTTGAGGTTTCTCTTGGTCTTGACAGGATCTGGGTTTTTCGGGTTTGCATCTTCAGCGTAAATGTCCTCTAACCCTCGCTCCATTTTTCGAATGCACAAGCGATACGCACGCTCAGCTTCAACCCAACGGCCTTGGTAAGAAAAGTTAATCGCCCGTGCAGCGTCTAAATTAGCTTCCCAAAAAACACCGATGGTGCTGTAGCTGGGAGAGCGCCGCAAAATCACCAAGGTCGACTCTGCGTCTCTCAACGCGGCCTCTGATGCTTCAAAATTTCCAGCTTGCGCATAAGCACCCACCAAATGCCGGTTTGCACTCATGTAAAAACCGGCCAAGTTGTTCGGAATATTGTTCCTCGCCTCTTCGTAGGCCTTGATGGCATTTTTCAAATTGCCACCCCGCTGCTCATAAACCCCTAACTCGAGCAACGATTCCAGTTGCACGCGTTTGTCGCTGCTCTTGTATTTTTCTGTGATCAGCCTTGCGTCTTGAATTGCCAAATTCATTTTTCCAAGGCGCTGATACGCAATGGCACGTTGGCGATAAAAGCTGTGCAAATGCTCGACATCAGTAGCGTCGGGGATTGGCTTAATTGCAAACTCTTTGGCTTGGGCCATTTCGGCAGGATCGGCCTTCGCGCTATCCACGGCACGCAACACGTCAGTCACGGTGCGAGGGGGCACCTTCAGAGATGTCAAATCTGTTTCGATAGACGAGGGGTCTTGCCCCCACGCAGGCCAAGATCCTCCCAAGGTCATGCAAACAAACAATGTCCAAACCCTGCATTGACGCATTGCAAACATAAAGCCCCCTATGGCAAATCAATCACGCCCTCAAATTTATAAGTAATCCTAGTTTTAAAAATAAGGAGTTTTCTTAAAAGAGCCAACTTAATTTCATCTATTGGATTCTTATGAATTACTTTTCAGGCATCCAGAAAAAATAAAAGCCTCGATACAAATGCATCGAGGCTTTATTCGTTTGGCGGAGAAGGAGGGATTCACATCATCCTCTCTATGCCCCATCAACTCGGTGTGTCAGTAATTCAAATGTTTCAGATACCAACTCAAATTACCTTAAAGCAACTGGGTTGTTTACCTGAGTTCGTTTGTTTGATTTTAACCATTTCTCACTTGCTTAATCAAGACTGTGTAGCGTGAAAGATGAAATCCGCTTACTGCCTGATATGACTAAAGGACGCCATGCACGCACAGTGTTTGTCAGCAGCAAACTGAAAGCTGAACTGCAAGCCTATGCAGAACAAACCAAATGCGTAGAACGCAGCTACCCATTCTTTGCAACGCAAAAAAGCATCAAGCAAGGTTTCTCAGCAAACAGTCTGACACAAACACTCGCCCTGCTCTACCGTGGCGCTGGACTTGAAGGTGCTAGCAGCCACAGTGGCCGCAGAAGCTTCTTAACAAACCTTGCAAACAAGGGAACATCCATCCACTTGCTCAAAACGATTGCCGGACACCGCAGCATCCAAACCACCGCTATGTACTTGTACAGCAGCCCCGCTCAATTGAGGGCGGTGGTTGAGCTTGCGTAACTTCTGAAAGCACTAGAAATGAAGCAATACAAAGTCACTGCCTGTTACACGGTTTATTGCTATGCAATTGTTGAAGCGGAAAACAAAGACGAAGCGTTCGCACTAGCTCAACAAATGGACGGCGGTGATTTCGAAATGGAGGAAGACTATGGGCTAAGTGACTGGCACATAGACAGCGTGAAAGAGATTTCTAACTTTTAAGCGCAGGCTCAGCTCGTAGATCAGGCATTTGCGCCCAAGTCATCAGTTTTGAAGCATTAGCAGGATCATTGCCTATAGCTTCAAGAAAATATTTAAAAAGTTAAATTTTCGATTCAACTCGAAATTTATGATCGAAATCCAATACCAAGTAACCTGATTTGTCCACTTTTACGGGCACAGCAACACGACTGCTCATTCCGTCCTCGCCACCTTCAAAGTAAATATGACATAGGTTATGAGAAAACTCCCCAGAGGGGGAGGCAAGATTTTTAATAAATTCAAAATGTACGTATGTTGAAGAATCTTGCGACATAAAACTTCCATTTTGATAAAAATAGCCTTGTCAGCTCGCATCAATCTGCTGCATAGGTGCGGCTTTTTGGAATGCAGCGAGTTGCATACACTTTTCCTCAATTGACATAATTAATGGCCATTGACTTAAGTCAATTTTGAAACGTCGAGCACTTTCGATTTGAGGGATCAAATACACATCAGCTAAGGTTGGCGAATCACCGAAGCTAAAGTCCTCACGTATTGAATCAGTAGCTAGCAAGGACTCGTAGGCATTGAAACCATCGGAAATCCAAGTACGACACCAAGCATTGATCGCATCGTCATTTGCTCCGAATTGCTTGCGCAAATACTCCAAGATCCGTCGGTTATTGATGGGGTGAATATCACAACCCACAAGGGCCGCTAAAGCACGTACATGCGCACGAGCCTCTGTTTGTTGAGGCAGCAATGCAGGCGTCGGATATCTCTCTTCCAACCATTCGATGATGGCGGGCGATTGAATCAACACCTGCTCACCGATGTCGAGCGCGGGCACCAGCTGCTGCGGGTTGATCGACTTGAACGCGTCTTTCAAATGCTCTTCCACACGCAAGTCCACCGCCACATAATCGGTGTCGATGCCTTTGAGGTTAAGGGCAATGCGCAAGCGGTGCGAGGTACCGCTGCGGAAAAAGTTGTAGAGCTTCATTCTGCGGCACCCACGGTCAACGCGACCTCAGCCACGCCTTCGACGCGCCCAGTGATCTTGTCACCCGGCAACACCGCATTCACACCTTCGGGTGTACCGGTGTAGATCAAGTCGCCAGGTTGCAGGTGGTAGAACAAGGACAGGTCGGCAATGATTTCGCGCACATTCCAAATCAGCTTGTTCACATTCGAAGACTGCTTGGTCTCGCCGTTAACTTCGAGTGCGATCGCGCCTTGGTCGATGATTTGGCCAGGCATGGGGACGATTTCGGTACACACGGAAGACTGCTCCACGTCTTTACCCAGGTCCCAAGGACGACCTTTGTCACGCGCGACCAATTGCAAATCTCGGCGCGTCATGTCCAAGCCTGCGGCATAGCCGTAGATCACCTCGTGGGCGTTGGCTTGACTGACATGAAAACCCGCCTTACCGATGGCGACGACCATTTCCATTTCGAAGTGGTAGTTTTTGGTTTCGGGTGGGTAGGCCACTGTCGCGCCGCTGTCCACCAACGTTTGTGGGGCCTTGGTGAAATAGAAGGGGCGCTCAACCGACTTGTCGACAGGTTTACCCATTTCCACCGCATGGGCGTGGTAGTTGCGACCAACGAAAAACAAACGATTGATCGGAAAGCGCTCAGTCTTTCCGCGAATTGAGAGCGACTGGACGGCTGGAGGATTGAAAATGTATTGAGTCATGGGTGTTCCAAAAAATTAAAAAGTAAATGGTTATCCGCGGTTCTCGTACACACCAAGTTTTCGGTGCAAAGGAGACTCATCGGCAATGAATAGGAAAGCAGGCTGATCTGCTGACAAGTTCTTAAGAGTGACCGCTTCATAGCCAGGTGCACAGCAGGTGTCGGCTTCAACCAACGCAAAAGTACTGTCAACAACCTGGGCTTGCAATGAACCTTCAATGACATGAAACACTTGAGCGGGTGAGCGAGCGGGCAAACGCAAAGTTTGACCAGGGCGCAGCATCATGGCGTAGAAGCCTAAGATGTTTTCTGCATCCTCACCCGTTTCAGGATTCACGTAGGTCACTTGAATCGACTCTTGTGCAGGGTTGTCGACGGCCATAGCTTGCAACGCAGCCTTGGCATCGGTCCATGCATAGCGCAGCATGGGGTAGGCCTTCTTGCTGCGCTCAAACACATGTGTTGGCACCACACCACCTCGGGCATATTGCTTATCGCCTTGACCAGGCACAACCGTTTGACGATCGCCGTTGATGTGATAGCTGGCCTCCATGTAGTACACCAGAGGCAAGTCCAACACATCTAACCAAATCACAGGATCTGTGCCGTCGTGTCCGTGCTCGTGCCACAAGCCTGTGGGTGTGAGAATCAAATCACCACGGCTCATGGGGCACTTCTCGCCATCGACTGTGGTGTAAGCGCCCTCGCCCTCCACAATCATGCGTACTGCGTTGGGGGTATGGCGATGACTAGGTGCCCACTCACTAGGCATTAAAAGTTGCATACCTAAATACATGGCCGCACTTGCTTGCATTTTTTCTAGACCGTGCCCTGGATTGGCTAAAACCAGAACGCGACGTTCGGCTTTTTCAATCGGCGTCAGTTCGCCTGCTTTGAGAAGCAAAGGTTTGATGGTTTTGTAGGGCCAGTGTGTGGGCTTAGTTTGGCGCGTAGGAATCTTTGGCGGCAACACACCACGCAAACTTGGCCACAGTGGAACCAAGTTCAAATCACGTAGATCTTGTACATACTCTTTCGGAAGGTCTTCAATGCGACCAAGTTCATGTGACATTTTTGTCCTTTTAGATCATCATTTTTGTTTAGGCTTAATGAGCATTCCCTAGGCCTAACGGTGCAGGGGTTTTATTCAAAATTTCTTTAAGCAATTGAGAGAAATGATTGCTATCGGCATGACCTGCTAATGGATCATTGTTCTCACTGAACGCATGTGCGATCGCATCCCAATCAGAAGTCTCAAGGTGAGTTTCAGCGAGTGCAAAAAAATCCTGTTCTTCTGCTTTTAAATGCTTCCACGTGAAGTCTGCGTAGGAATGAATTTCAGTAACCAGCTCTTCAAGACTCCCAGGAACACCTGCCTCATAGTTACCAAGACACTTGCGAATATTTCCAAGCGCTACTGGCTCTAATTCATGTTGATGCAAAAGCTTATCAATCAGTGCGTCTGCAGAATTGGTACGCTCTTTGACCAATTTAAATAACCAATCACTCTCTTTGGGATGATGATATTGATCTGGAAACGAATCAATGTAGTGAATCATCAACCAAAATAACGAGAAATCCATGGCAGATTTCCCATTTTGAACATCAATGATCATCTCTTTCAAATTGTTGATAACAGCAGCCAGTGTTCTGTGCTCGGCGCGAATTGTGTTCAACGCAATGTCTTTTGAACTTGTCATTTTTTGCCTTTAATTCTTGACTAGGATCGTTTGATCAAACGCCCAAATATTCATGGACAATTTGAGAATTAGCTTTCAATTCATTGGAGTTTCCGGACCAAACCACTTTTCCCTTTTCCATCACGAAATGTTGGTCTGCGAGCTCGAGTAGTGGCCCTAAGTTTTTATCAATAACGATCAGCGATAGGCCTTCTGTCTTTAATTCGCTCAGTGCATTCCAAATCTCAGCGCGAATAAGTGGTGCCAGACCTTCAGTGGCCTCATCCAAAACCATCAAACTTGGATTAGTCATCAGTGCGCGTCCAATCGCCAGCATTTGTTGCTCACCACCGGAAAGTTGAGATCCAAGATTATTTTGGCGCTCCAATAATCGTGGAAAAAATTTATACACACGGTCCAATGTCCATGGCTTAAGCTGGCTGATTTTATTTTCACGCGCCGTCGCGATAAGGTTTTCTTCAACAGTCAGATTTGGGAAAACCTGCCGCCCCTCTGGTACTAAGCCGAGCCCTTTTCTTGCAATTTGAAAAGGTTGCAAACTCTCAACATGCTGATTCTGAAACTCGATTACGCCTTCAGATGGTGATAGCAATCCAAACAAACATTTAATAGTTGATGAACGCCCCATTCCATTTCTTCCTAGCAGGGTGACAACCTCACCCACTGCCACAGAGAAATCCACACCAAACAATACTTGCGCACGACCATAGCTCGCATGTAAATTTGTAACTTTCAGCAATTTTTGTGTCATGCGCTGATCTCCTCATCGCCAAGGTAAACAGAGCGCACCTCTTCGTTACCCCGAATTTCATCAGGTGTACCAGTCATCAGAATTCGTCCGTACACCAATACACTGATGCGATCTGCTAACGCAAAAACTGCATTCATGTCATGCTCAACCAATAGAATCGTGTACTTTCGCTTCAATGAATTAAGCAGATCAACAACCGCTGATGACTCCTGAACACTCATTCCAGCCATAGGTTCATCCAGCAAGAGAAACTTAGGCCTAGCAGCCAAAGCCATAGCCAATTCCAACTGTCTACGTTCGCCGTAACCGAGCTCAGATGCCTTCAAATTAGCTTGTAATTTGAGACCAGCTAAAGCAATGCCTTCATCTGCAGCTTGAGTTGCATCTGGGTCGTCCAGCATGGAATGCCAAAAACTGAAAGCATGTTTTTTCGCTCCCATCGCTGCGAGGGTGGCGTTTTCACGAACGGTGAAATCATCAAATACAGAAGTAATTTGATAGGAACGTAATAGTCCACGACGTGCACGAGAATGGATGCCAAGATTTGTCACATCGTTGCCATCAAAATTAACAGTACCGCGATCAGACTTGAGCTCACCCGACAACTGATTAATTAGGGTCGTTTTACCTGCTCCGTTTGGACCAATGATGGCGTGTAACTCACCTTGCTGAATATCGAGTGAAACCTGATCGGTTACTAGTAACGCACCATAGTGTTTGGTAAGTGCATTGGTGGTCAATAGAGTTGTCATACGGACGCTCCCCCGTTCGCCTTCCGATCAATCGAACCGTCAGCCACATTTAAATTGCTGAGAACCTCGAACCACCCCATCACACCAGCCTTCCCCAACATGGCAATCAGAACGATCAGCAAACCAAAAATTGCCATCCAGTTATCTGTCATCGTTTTCAAAATTTCTTCAACGCCCATGAATAGAAACGCACCTGCAATAGGGCCAAGTACAGTTCCCATACCGCCAAGAACGACCATCACAATTAAGTCACCCGAAACAAACCAAGACATACTGCTGGGTGATGCATACGCACTCAAGTTTGCTAACAACATGCCAGCCAATCCACAAAGAACAGCTGATAGGACATATGCCGTCAACTGGTAATTTCTAAGTGCCAACCCAACCGAATTGACCCGTCTTCCGTTTTGACGACCAGCTCTCAAAGTCATACCAAATGGTGATTGCCGAAGTTTATGAATCCATATCGTGAGAACTACCAGCAGTACCAGGGCAAAGTAGTAAACAGTAGTTGCTGTTGAAAGCTTCAGTCCGAAGAAGTTACTTGGCGCTACGACAGCCATACCGTCATCACCACCAAACTGTTTCAAACTCACAAACACGAAGTAACCCATCTGTGCGAACGCCAAGGTAATCATGATGAAAGCAATGCCTGAAGTACGCAAACTCACCGCTCCCGTAATGACGCCAATCACAGAGCATGAGAGCACGCAAACTACTAACTGCATCCACCCGTTATCTACGCCAAAATGAGCCGGTAGCGCGACGCTATACATACCTAACCCAATAAACAAGGCGTGACCAAGGCTAACTAGACCCCCAAAACCCAATGCAATATTTAGTGCTGTTGCAGCAATTGAATAAATCAATACTCGTGCTAAAAATGTGGTCAGAAAATTATCATCCAATACGCTAGCTATCGTCGGCACAAAAGCTAAAGCAAGAAAAAATAACGCTGGAATTGATTTAATCGGCTGTTGTAAGAAGTTCATCATTTCTCCTTGTGCGCCGGGAAGAGGCCTTGTGGACGGATCACCAAAATGACCGCCATTAACAAATAAATCAGCATGGATGCAAGTGCAGGGCCTGCAGCGTTAGCAATATCGCGGTCCGCGATTTGTCGAAGAAATATGGGCAAATAACTCCTGCCCAATGTGTCTGCGACTCCAATGATTAGCGCCGCATATAAGGCCCCATGAACAGATCCAATGCCTCCGATAACGATCACAACTAAGGTAGTGATTAAGACAGGCTCACCCATACCGCTTTGAACGGACAGGATGGGGCCAGCCATTGCTCCAGCTAGGGCCGCTAAAGCTGCACCCAATGCAAACAACATTGCATTTAAAAATCGAATATTCACACCCAACGCCCCCACCATCGATGGATTCACAGATCCTGCGCGGATCAACATGCCAACTCTTGTTTTATGAATGAGCCATTGACTTCCAACAGCAACAAGCAATCCAACTGCAATGATTAAGAAGCGGTAGCTTGGATAAGTAAAACCAAAAATTTCAATCGTTCCAGAAAGTGACGCAGGCAATGAGACAAAAACTGCCTGCGGGCCCCAAATCATTCGGACTATTTCATTAAAGAACATGACCAACCCAAAGGTTGCAAGTACATGATCTAAATGATCCCTTTGGTAAAGCTTAGATACAGCAACCTTTTCTAAAACAAAACCGACAATGCCACCAGTCGCAACCGCTGCTAGCAACCCTAACAAAAATGAATCAGTTTGCGCACCAACTACTGCAAATGCATAAGCACCTAACATGTACAAAGAACCATGAGCTAGATTAACAAAGCTCATAATCCCGAACACTAAGGTAAGACCAGCTGCAAGTAAGAATAGCAGCACGCCATACTGCAGTCCATTCAACAACTGAGCGATTAAAAGTGATGTTGACATAGTTGTTACTTACCCTTGCACTGCGTTGCGTAGATATCACGATGTTCGGTCAAAGGCGTTGACAATTGCTTAACCGTCACGTTATTGCCGTCTTTGATAGTTTGAAACGCGTAGTAGTTTTGAATAGGCATGTTGTTTGTATTGAATGAAAACGGACCTCTCACAGACTTCAGCTCAGAGCCAGAAGCTTTGACAGCAGATGCAAATGCCGCTTTGTTTTCAGTATTCCCATTTACCTTTCTTACCGCTATGTCGAGCAGTCGTGCGGTGTCATAGCCAACTGCTGCGTAGAGGCTAGGGATTCGGTCATATTTCTTTCTGAATGCTGCAATAAAATCAGCATTACCCGGCGTCTTCAAAGCAACGTCCCACATTGCCCCCGAGACTGAACCAACTGCTGCATCACGCAATGAAGGCATAGTTGTGCCATCAACGGTAAAGGCAGAAAGCAAGGGAAGCTTTTTCATCAAGCCTGCTTGGCTAAATTGCTTCACAAAGTTAACCCCCATACCACCTGGATAGAAGACAAACACAGCGTCTGCACCCGACGCTTGAACCTGTGCAATTTCCGCAGAATAGTCAGGTTGATTTACTTGGGTGTAAATCTCATCAACAACTTGACCTTTGTAGATGCGCTTGAACCCTGCAATGTAGTCTTTACCCGCTTGATAGTTAGGAGCAAGGAGAAATACTTTTTTGTAGCCAGCGTCTTGAGCAAATTTACCCATCGCCTCTGCAGCACCATCGTTTTGCCATGCCATGGAGAAAACATTGGAAATACATCCAGCTCCCGCGATAGGCGATGGGCCCGCATTGGTTGCAATCGCAACGGTTCTAGATTCAACAATTCGAGGTAGGCTAGCCATCAGTACATTGGAAAAACCAAGCCCAACTAAAGCATCAACCTTGTCGCGATCGATAAATTTGCGAGCAATCTGATTGCCTAACTCGGGCTTAAGTTGATCATCTTCTTTAATCACCGTCACAGACTGGCCGCCGAACTTACCTTGCAACAACTCCAATCCCAGCATAAATCCGTCGTATCGGTCCTGTCCGACGGAAGCTACTGGACCAGAAAGAGGTGCAGAAAAACCTACCTTGATATCTGCACTTGCTTGAGTAGTAGCAACTACTGCAGCACAGAAGACCATTTTGTGGATGAATGTTGCGTTTTTCATTTGTCTCCTTCAAAATTGACTTTGTTTTTTATTACTAACGTGTTTTCAATGACGTGCACAAATATCAAGTCACGACATATTTAGGAAAACACGCTTATTCTCGATACGCACAGGATAGACACGAATGTCTTCCGTCAATGGCGCGCAAAGAGCCTTGCCTGTACAAACATCGAATTTGCCTTGGTGCAATGGGCATTCAATTTCTTTGCCCTCAAGAAAACCATCACTCATGCGAGCCGCGCCATGAGTGCACAAATTGTCTGATGCAAAAATTTCCCCATCGCACTCGTAGAGTGCAATTTCTTTTCCTCCGACATTCACAGCCGTAACGTCTGCCTCGGGCACTGCATCTACTGCTGCCACATCTATCCAGCATTCAGACATAGGTACTCCTTAAATGGGATAGATGATGGAGTTAGCGATCATCTCGCTGTCGTACACACATAAGCGTGACTTCAGTTTTAGGCCATCAGGTGTCTTGACAATCACGTCGCGGTAGTAGCCCACGCTAAGGATTGTTGAATCACCATCAAACTTTGTGCGAATTACTGTGTAGTTCGCTTCGGATGTGATGCGATCACCCTCAACTGAAACAATGCGAGGTATACCCACAATATGACGCTGGTAGTAAGGGTCGTGGTACATCGTTTCTTTGACACCGTACACACGATCCTTGATCATGGCTTTGCTCTCTAACGCGAGCAAACACAATGGCAAACCTTGCTCAAAGTTTTCGCGAGGTTGCAGTCGATAAGTACCCTCTTCGACGAAAAATTCAGGCCATTTCTCCCACTCTGCTGAGTCGCAAACCATGGCGTAGTCACTATAGAGACTCTGAATTTCGAAGTATGTTTTGAAGTCAATCATGTTTATTCCCCCATCACCTTGCGCCAGTAGTTGTACATGCCACGAATCAATGTTTCCGTCACCATGTGGTCTGTGTTTTCAATCTCATGCCCACCCATTTCAATCACTGTGCGATGAGATGGGTTCTGCTCAAATCCTTCTTGTGACCATTCGATAACTTCACCGTCGTCAGCCGAAACAAAGCCCGCAGGGCCAAACAAGTTAGCCTGAATTAAGCGTCGCTCCACCATCTCTGGCGTGTCATCCTCAAACGCAAAGTGTGTCCACACAAAGTCAAATGAACCGTGGCCATTTGGCTGGATATGACGTGTTGAAACGCTGTTGACCTGCTGCTGAAGGATGACGCTTGGGAACACCGTTGTCATCACAGCCGTTGGGCCGCCCCACCACTCTTCTGGAACGATGTCCAACAAACGTGGGTCGTTGACTGTCATTTTGTCTTTGAAGCTATCCACACCTGTCACAACCTCTTCGACCTTGCCACCTTGACCCCGTGTAGAAATCATGGCTGCGTGACGGAACTTTTCATCCATCTTCAACTCAGACTTGTTATCTGCGCGCCAAAGTCCAAAGGTTGAAAACCATGTGTGCAAAAGACCAGGGTGATATGGGTCTTTGATGTTCTCTTGCATCAACTTCCAGTTGCCTGGAATACGTTGACGGCGATAGCCGAGAACCTTTAGTTTGCGACCATTAAACGTACGATCAAAGTAACCCAAGATGGTTGGGCCAAGGAACTCTTCAAGAGATTCGATCTCATGATCAAAGGAAGCAAATACGACGCCGCCTCGTGTCGCCACTTTCAGCTTGGTTAAGCCATGATCTTCTAGCTTGAAGTCTTTTGGCATACCGCCATTGATCTTGCCATCTTGCTTCACACCACGACGGAAAGGAACACCTTGCAAGTCGCCTTTGACGCTGTAGTTCCATTGGTGATAAGGGCAGAAGAAATCTTTTGCGTTGCCATTACGCTCGCGGCAAAAACGCATGCCACGGTGAGCGCATACGTTCTCTACAACGTTGATCCCGCCATCTGGGTCACGAACCATCACGACTGAGCGCTCACCAACCACTGTGCGTTTGAAATCGCCTGGGTTTGGGATTTCAGCCTCTAAACCTACATAACACCAGTGGTCTGAGTAAAAGAACTTATCCAGCTCTTTTTTGTACAGGTCTTCACGTGTGTATGCCCAAAAAGGAACTCTGCTAGTACCCTCGCCTTCCCATTTGGGATCTTTTGGAAAAACTGTTGTTTCTTTCATTACTTATCTCCTTTAAGTGTTAATTCATTGGGTTGATATTCAAATGCCCGACGGATAGAAGGCATCTGCGTGAATCTTTGAAGGCGCCATCCCCAACTCCTTGGCAAGTGAGTTCAATGCCTCAACCATTGCTGGAGCGCCACAGAAATAGGCGCAGAAGTCTTTGAGATTTGGAAAATCTTTTTTGATTGCATCAGTGACCAAGCCACTACGCTGGTCCTTCGCTGCATGTCCCGTTGCAACAACGATGTGTACTTTCATCGAACCGTGTTCACTTGCAAGCGCAACCAATCGCTCTGCGTCGTAGAGATCTTCTTGACTCCTTACGCCAAAGTACAAGTGAATAGGATTAGTCATGCCAGCTTGAATTGCCCCTCGAACGATTGACATCACTGGAGCAATGCCTGTTCCACCTCCCACACAGAGGATTGGGCCTTCATGCTTCTTGCGCAAGTAAGCCGTACCAAGCGGGCCACTCACTCGGATTGCATCGCCAACAGCAAGCTTTGTGAATACATATTCAGTCACACGTCCGCCAGGAACTTGACGAATTTGAAATTCCATTTCTTCATCACCTGGAAGACCAGCCCATGAATAGGGACGAATGTGATCGGGTGTGAACTGCAAGGTTGCATATTGACCAGGAGAAAACTCGAGTGACTTAGCAGGTCGGACACGTACACGACGGATGTCATGTGTCAGCTCTTCAATCAAAACTACCGCTCCTTTGATGATTTTGGCTGGATGCGTCACCACTTCATCCATGTCGGGAATTTCAATCGTGCAACTCTCCGTCAACACAGATTGACAGGCCAAGACATATGGATCGCTCTCGAGTTGCGGACGACCCGCTTCGGGTCCGCTGTGCTGCACTTCACCTTCCGTCACCTTGCAGCGGCATGTACCGCAACGTCCCGACATACAACTATAAGAAATCGGGATGGCATTGTCTTTCAGGACGTCAAGCAAGTTCTGTCCGCTTTGAATCCTCAAGCGTATGTCTTGTGGCTGCACCAGAAGTTCCATGAATTACGTCCATCTCATTTACGAATTGGTGCAATTCTGGACAGCCCATGATTATAAGTAAATGCATTAAATCATATAATAAAAATCACTGTTGTGAATAATAGGGTAACTCATGAATCTAAGGGAAATTGACCTCAACTTACTGGTTATCTTCAATCAGTTGCTTTTAGACAGGCGCGTATCCACCACAGCAGAAAAGCTTGGTCTGACTCAACCAGCTGTAAGCAATGCTTTAAAAAGACTTCGGGTCGCACTCAATGACGAGCTGTTCATTAGGACTGCTAAAGGTATGGAACCGACACCGCATGCCATGCAACTGGCTGAGCCTGTCGGATACGCTTTAGGTGCGTTGCAGAATGCGTTAAATCACAAAGATTCATTTGATCCCCTAACAAGTGAGCGGACCTTCACGCTTGCCATCACAGACATTGGCGAAATCTACTTTATGCCAACGCTCATTGACGAGCTTTCTCGGTTGGCCCCAAATATCAAAATTAGCACACTTAGAAACAGCGCAACAAACCTAAAAGATGAAATGGAAAGCGGAAGCGTTGACATTGCTATTGGCTTAATCCCCAGCCTTCAAACCGGTTTTTTCCAACGCAGGCTCTTCAAACAACGTTACGTATGTGTATTTCGTAAAAATCACCCGATCGCACAAAATCCCATAACCTTATCGCAATTTCAGAAGCTTGGGCATGTTGGCATTACATCTGCAAACACAGGACACGGTGAAGTAGATAACTTATTTTTACGCAAAGGAATCAAACGAGATTTGAAACTACACGTACCACACTATGTTGCAGTCGGTCATATTCTTCATAGCTCGGACCTCATAGCAACGGTACCGGAGCGTTTTGCTTTTAAATGCAAAGAACCCTTTGATCTTGAATCATCGCCACTACCAATCAAACTTCCAGAAATCGCCATCAACTTGTTTTGGCATTCAAAATACAACCGTGATCCCGCAAATATGTGGCTCAGGCAATTGATCACCAAGCTCTTCTCCGACTAAAACTCGATCTAAGAACAGAAAGGGGGCTTGCGCCCCTTCTTTCGTAAGCTGCCAAGTGATCAGCTTGACTTCACTTTCAGCTCCTCCAGATCAGTAGCTTGACCATCTTCGTCCATCGAGAATCGATCTCCAAAATCGAAGAAGTCATCATGTTGGAATCCGTTTTCATAATATTGAATCTCCCACCAGTTGTGGTCAAGATCTTCAAAGTAAAAGGAATACACGCCGTGCATTTCCTGAGGATTCATGATTTGCTTAATGCCAAACGTATCTTTGTGCTTGATGGCATTGGCATGAGCTTGATCAACTGCCTCCCTGGAGTCGACATCAACGCCCCAGTGATTGAGCAAGGTGACGGGATGAATTTGATCTTCACCCACCTCAACGCACACGACGTGAAAGCGCATTCCCAATCGTATAACCATCGCAGGCTTGCCGTGCCGCACACACTCAAGTCCTAAAAACTCTTCATAAAACTTTCGGGATGCCTTCAGATTTTTTACTTCAAGCGTTCCATGTGAAATACAGTAAGGTTTAACAATTGACTCGCGATGGGGCACGTCAACTCGACAGTTCTCAGGCAACATTTATATCTCCTTATTTTGAAAATTGATCAGTTTGATTTCTCTGCTTCTGTGATGAACGAGTCTGCATAAAAATTCTCAGAATTCAGACTGCAAAGCGATGTGAACTCAGATCTAGAAGACTCCACCATCACTGGCACACCACATGCGTAAACTTGATGCTTACTCATATCTGGGTGATCTTGCATAACAGCTTTATGCACAAACCCAGTTCTGCCTTGCCAATCATCTGCTGCCGGAGAATCGCTCAAGACAGAGATAAATTTCAGGTTTGGCAAGTCCTTTTTTAATTCTTCAATGCTTTCGACGTCATACAAATCATCTTTGCGACGCCCGCCCCAATAAAGAACAATCTCACGTGCCGATTTTCTTTCTGCCAATGTTGTCAATATGGATTTGATAGGAGCAAAGCCAGTTCCTGAAGCCAACATGATCATCGACAGTTCGTTTTCTTCTCTCAAATAAAACGACCCTAGGGGTGCTTCGATCTGAAGCATGTCACGAACTTTGATGCCATTGAATAATTTGTCGGTAAATTTACCGCCCGGCAGATGACGAATATGAAAGTCCAACTGCCTTACCCCCTGCGCTTTGGGAGCGGTTGCAATCGAATAACTTCGCCGAACGCCCCCATCCAAGAGGAAGTCAACAAACTGGCCAGGACGAAAATGTACAGGCTGATTCGGAGGCATCCCTAAAGTTAAAGCGATCACATCACTTGAAAGATGCTTAAGCTGCAACACTCTAACTGGATATTTTTGAATTGGAATCTGCGCAGATGCTTTTGGAACATCAATGGCGATATCTGACAAAGGTTTCGCACAGCATAAAAGCGCATAACCATTAGCTCGGTCTTCAAGCGTCAAATACTTCTCGTGAGCGCCACCATACGATACTTCACCCTTAACGATTCGCCCCTTACAGGTCATGCACATCCCTGATCGACAACTAAAGGGCAGCGCAATTCCAGCATCTAATGCCGACTGCAGAATGGATTTGTCAGGGTCGCAAACAAATCGTTCTCCGCTATTTTTAACTTCAACGTTGAAGGACATAAATCGAACCCTTAATCACAGATGGTGAATTCAAACTCACCAATTGTTTCAATTGATTGTTTGATGCGATCACCTGCCTTTAGGAATTGACCTTTAGCGGTTCCAACGCCTGCAGGGGTACCTGTCAAAATGACATCCCCGGGCAGCAAAGTAACTTCCTTGCTGAGTTTTGAAATCAACTCTCTAACGCCGAAGATCATCTGTGAGGTGTTGGAGTCTTGCATCAGAACATCATTGACCCAAAGTTTCATTGCAAGATTCTGAACATCATTGACATGAATCGCTGGAGTGATTGCAGGCCCCATGGGGCAGGCACCATCAAATGATTTGTGCTTCAACCAATCCCACTTAAAAGGCGAAGTCAAGTCTTCATAACCTCGCCCCATCTTGTCCCTTGCGGACAGATCATTGGCAACGGTATAGCCAGCAACGTAACTCAATGCATCTTGCTCTGAAATATCCCGGCCTTTTTTACCAATGATCACGGCTAACTCGACCTCCCAGTCCAGTCTTTCAACACCCTTAGGCTTTTTCACCTGCGCGCCTGGCCCTACGACGGTGGACGCCGATTTAAGCAAGAACCATGGCTCCACACCCTGTGTTGAGCTATCAGGTAACTTCATGTTCAACACACGACTCATTTCAGCAACGTGGTCATGGTAGTTGGCACCTGCAAAATAAAGATTGCGTGGCTCACTCAGCGGCGCCAGCAATGTCACATTCTTTAGAGGTTGACGTTCCGCCATTCTCTGACTTGCAGTTGACAGTTTCTCTAAGGCCAACTCCCATGAATCCAAGATTTGACGCATCGAAGTGAAACTCGCCGAGTTGTAATAGTTGTCACCATTACGAAGCCCTACAACAGGGCCTTCACCAAAATCGAAAGCTGCAATTTGAAACATCAGAATTCACCCAAAAAAGTTTAGTTTTTGAACTGCCCTAATGACTGGAAATAGGAGCCATTGGGGCGACTTGAAGGGAATTCTCAATCCCAGTCAAAAAACAATCCAGATAAATTTCTTGATACATAAACATAACTAATATTTATAGTTCAATTTTCAGCTCTTTACCGATGTAGTCCCTCATCCACTTGTTTGCATTGTCAGCGTGATAGCGCTCATGCCAGTAAAGAGCCACCTCAAAATCAGGCAAATCCATAGAGAGCTCTTTGATTTTGAGTGGGTAGTACTTCGCCAGTGTCTCTGCAAGGATCTTGGGAACGATCCACACCAAATCAGAGTTCACAACAAAATGTGGTGCTGAAAGGTACTGCGGCAACCTGACTTTGATGCTATCTGCACCGCTGAACTTGATCAATGCTTTTTCCAGCACAGCATGTCCACTGCCAGAGTATTCAACAAGAAGATGCTGCAACTGCTTCATGATTTTGAGCGTTAAATCCACCCCCTCAATTGGATGCCCTCTTCGTACGACACACACGTAACTCTGTGAAAACAAAACTTTCTTGTGTATACCGGTCTCAAGTGAAGGCAGGAATCCAAGTGCAAGATCAATCTTTCCATTAGCCAAGCCCGACAAGGTTTCATCTAGAGGAAAAAAAACCGTCTTTAGTTTTATGTCGGGCGCTATCTTGGCCAGCTTTTTCATCAGCACAGGAAAACAAACCACCTCGCCTACATCGCGGGTTCTAATGACGAAGGTTTTATCAGAGTTGCCTGGTATGAACGGCTCTGGCTCCGAACCGGTACGCCGAATCATGGCCAAAGCATCAATAATCGACTGCGCAATACTTTCAGCCAGCGGTGTGGGCTGCATTTTCCGGCCCACCAAGGTGAACAACTTGTCCCTGTACTCTGCGCGCAGTCGTTTCAGCGAAGCACTCACAGCAGCTTGGCTCACACCAAGTCGATCTCCGGCTGCCGTCACTGACCTTTCCAGCCAAAGCGCCTCGAAAACAATCAAAAGATTCAGATCTTTCATTTTGGACTTTTCTCTATGAATGTAGCCATCACAAAACTATAAACAAAATTTGTTTCAATGTATCAGGGAATCGTTCTAGATTATTTTTTGGATGTCTGCAAAATCCTGCGCACGGCGTGGAAGTTGTGTGTTGCCTTCGCGGACATGGCTTACATCTCGAACCTAGAAATCAACCAAACTGGAGACAATATGAAATCTTTTACTTTCAAAATTACAGCAATTGCACTCGCCACAGGCCTCATGAGCGCAGCTCACGCTCAAGTCAAGATTGGTTTCTTAGGTACGACATCTGGCCCCTCAGCTGACGTCGGAAAAGATCAGTTAGATGGATTCACGCTTGCCCTAGATCTTCTTGGGGGCAAGCTTGGCGGCATTGCGGCCACCGTGGTTAAAGAAGACGATCAACAAAAACCAGAAGTCGCACTACAAGCCGTTACAAAATTGATCGAAAAGGACAAGGTCGACATCGTCACGGGTTTGACCTTTGCAAACGTGTTGATGGCACTTCAACCCAAAATCGCCGCAACGGATGTTCCATTTGTGGGCTCAGTGGCTGGCCCCTCCCCGACTGCGGGCGCTATGTGCAAGCCCAACTTATTCATCACATCCTGGCAAAGCGATGCGCCCGCAGAAGCCATGGCCAAGTACATGGATGACAAAGGCGTCAAGAAATTGGCGACCTTGACCGCCAATTTCCAGGGCGGTAAAGACAAAATTACGGGATTGAAGCGTTTCTACAAAGGTGAGATTACAGACGAGATTTATACCTCGTTGACTCAAATGGACTACTCCGTTGAGATCACGCAATTAGGCTCAAAGAATCCTGAAGCCGTATTTGCTTTTTATCCAGGTAGTCTTGGAGTCACCTTTGTTCGCCAGTATCAACAATCTGGTCAACAAACATCAATTCCGCTCTATACAGTCAATACGATCGAAGGCTCTAATATCGAAGCAATGGGCGCGGCGATCAACGGCGCTTACGTTGCGGACACTTGGACGCCCGGCCTGAATAACGCCGAATCAAAGAAATTCGTAGCTGCATTTGAAAAGAAATACGGACGCATGCCTTCAGCATATGCCGCTTTCAGCTTTGATGCTGCATATCTCCTCGACTCAGCATTGCGATCAACCAAAGGTAACTACTCTGACAAAAAAGCTTTGAATCAAGCAATTGCATCCGCGCAATTTAAATCAGTTCGTGGCGCATTTAAATTTGGTAAAAACAATTACCCAATCCAAAACTATCACGTCTTCCAAGTCACCAAGACAGCAAAAGGGGCGGACTACAAAGTTGTCAGCGAAGGAGTTTTGAAATCCCACGTTGATGCTTACGCATCGCAGTGTTCAATCAAGTAACTTTGAATCATGAAGAGATAAGAAACTTTGGAGGCATGACAATGGACAGACGCAGCTTAATCAAAAAAATCTCATTAACAACACTTTCCCCTCTTTTTTATTCGGGGAATTCTGTCGCGCAAGAAAAAATTAGTCGAATCATTGTGGGATTCCCACCCGGTGGTGGCACCGATGTAGCCGCGCGCTTACTTGCCGAAAAAATGCGAACCAGCTACCCATCCGGTCTGATTGTTGAAAACAGACCCGGTGCAGCTGCTCGGCTTGCAGTAGATTACGTAAAAAATGCGCCCCCCGATGGAAGCACGATGCTGTTTACAACAGACTTTGCGATGACGATATATCCGCATAGTTTTCGCAAACTCAGCTACGACCCCATCAAAGATTTTGCTCCAGTAGCGGCATGCGCCAAAACTTCACTGGCATTTAGCGTCGGGCCATCAGTGCCCGAGTCTGTCAAAACAATCGCTGACTTTATAGCCTGGAGCAAAGCCAATCCAACCCAAGCAGCCTATGCATCAACATCAGCAGGGGCAACTCCTCATTTTACTGGGCTGATGTTCTCTAAGTCTGCTGGAATTTCTCTTTTGCATGTCCCTTACAAAGGCGGAGCACCTGCTCTTCAGGATCTCATGGGAGGACAAATTGCATCAAGTTTCAACCCAGTAGGCGAAGTCATTCCGCAATTAAAGTCTGGAAAAATCAGAGTATTAGCAACTACCGGTGCCAGCAGAAGTAAATTTCTTGCAACCACACCAACCTTCGTCGAATCAGGATTCAAGGATGTTGTTGCTGAAGTCTGGCTTGGCGTTGTAATGCCTTCAAATACCCCTACATCGGTCATTCAAAAAACGGCCTCTTCCATCAACGAGGCCCTCAAGACCCCCGAGCTCGTTGAAGCTTATTCCAAATTTGGAATGGAGACAATGGTTAGTTCACCCGAGAGTTTCTCCGCACTGATTAGAAATGATCTTGCCATGTGGGGGCCGATCATTAAAGCCTCAGGCTTCACTGCGGAAGACTGAGCAGTTGTAAAGTCGATTCATTTCTTAAAATCAAAATTGGTAAAACTTGCGTTTTTGCCCCAACCACTTCTTACTTAAAGACAGGATAGTCTTGGAGGGATGAAATAGACATAGCTGAACTAAATGAACGTAAGTCTCTAAAGTTTTAGGGTGGTTTATTTCCTGAGCGAAACATTGACGTTCTTGGTCTGAGTGAACTCATGCATTTCCTGGAGTGACTCCTCTCTCCCAACACCTGAGAATTTATAACCTCCGAAGGGCGCTCCCGGGATATGAATGGAGCAGTCGTTAATCCAGATGTAACCAGCTTGGAGTCGAGCTGCGGCGCGATGAGCAGTCATTAGATCCTGTGTCCAAACAGACGCGGTCAGACCGAATTCCACACCATTGGCAATGGAAAACATCTCCGCTTCATCTTTCCAACTAAGGACTGAAAGTACAGGGCCAAAAACTTCTTCCTGTGCTACTCGATGATTAGGTTGAACGCCATCCAAAACGGTAGGCTGTATAAAGTATCCATTCTCAAGATCAGGCGGTCGGCTACCGCCTGTAACGACCCGAGCGCCTTCTTCTATCGCCGTGTTTATATAAAAAAGACTGCGTTGATACTGCGCCTGATCAACCAACGCCCCCATGGTAGTTGCCATATGGGTGGCTAAGCCTGGTTTGTGTCGCAAAGGCAAGGCTTGTGAAAGTGCCTCGACAAACCGAGCTCGCAAACTTTCATGCACCAATAGGCGACTCGTCGATCCGCAAGATTGGCCGCACCATGTAAAGTTCATACCTCGAATCGCGCCATCGACAGCCGCATTGAAGTCAGCATCGGGATAGACGATCATTGCATTTTTCCCACCAAGCTCCAACAAAGTGCGTTTCATGCTGTCCGCCGCCGAGTGGAGTACGGCTTTGCCTGCTGCTACGCTTCCGATCAACCCCACAGCATGAATTCCGGGATGCGATGCCAATGCCTCACCCACCTCACGCCCCCCCACTACGCAATTGAGAACCCCAGCGGGAAAAACTCCCTCTAATAACTCCATCAAGCGCAAAGTTGATAAAGGCGCCTGTGGAGGCGGCTTAAGAATGACAGCATTACCTGCAGCAAGCGGAGCAGCCATCTTGCCAGCAGCAAACATGAACGGATGATTGAAAGGATAGATACGTGCAACAACTCCTAACGGTTCCCGGACGGTGTAGTTAAGAGATTGGTTCCCTGTTGGGATGGTTTCACCTTTGTTTTCAAGAACCAATCCAGCAAAATAATCGAGTTGTGTCGCTGCAATTTCGGCATCCATCTGCATAGCCTTGACAGGATTTCCGCAGTCAGCTGCATCAAGTAATGCTAATTCCAGCGCATGATCACGTACGATAGACGCAGCTTTTCGCAAAAGATTACCTCGCTCAAGAGGTGGCGTAGCGGCCCAAGTCAGCGATGATTTCTGTGCAGCCAGCACTGCTGAATTCACATCAGCAACAGTTCCCATCTGGAAGTCAGCAACCACGTCTCCAGTACTAGGGTTAATACTAGAAGTCGTTTGCCCACTACCTTTATGCCATTTCCCGCCCCAGAAATGCCCTAGCAGTTGAGGCAAAGCATCTGCAACCAAGCCGGAAAGATCTCGGCCCTCTCTTGCCTCGGGTGTATCCAGGCTTGCAGCCTTTATTGCAGTTTTAAAACGAGAGATCAAAATAGTCTCCTAGTTAAATTTAATCGTTATGGGACCGTGTCATACCCTGCGACATTGCGGGTGAATAACCTGTCTGTACTAGGACATCTATGACGACGGGCTCACCACTTCTGAGCGCAGAGATTGCCTGGGGGAGTACCTCGCGCAATTGTTTGGCGTTCTCAATCGGTCCAAATGCAGTTAATCCTTGAGCTCTCGCCATGGCGGACAGATCTGGAGCCGGTTCATCAATCCGTTGTCCAATCCATCTGTTTTCCACCGGGCGACCTCTTTGTCTTGCAACACGCTCTTGGTGCAATTCGTCGTTAAAGAATGATCTGTTGTTAACCACAATGCACACGAATGGAATTCGTGCATTGGCGGCAGTCCAGAACGCCGTCACACCCATCAAGTAGTCACCATCGCCAATGATGGCGATAGGCAGTCGGTCTCCATCGAGAAGAGCAAGTGCACTTCCAACGACCATTCCAGGCCCAGAGCCAATACCTCCACCGCCGTCATAACCCAAGAAGTCCAAAGGATGTTCAAAATCCCAGTGATCACCAGACCAGCTTAATGGAAGCCGCAGTAAGCTCACCTTTTCACCCCGTGTTGCCTCACGCAATACAGCTGCCAAATCTGCAACACGCAACATGCCATGATCAGGTACATCATCTGGTATTTTTAGTGCTGCTTTGGAGATAAGTGTTCGGTTGTGCACATGACTGCCTAGCGCATCCAACAAAGCACTAACTGCCACCTCAGGCTCACAAGCGATAAAGCAATCCGCAGGGGGCAAGCTCTGGTGATCCATGCTCCAGCCGTTATGAATATGATGATCTACCGAAACCTGAATGATGCGGCTTGTCACCAAATCATCGCCCCACGCTTGTTTGAGTGTCCCCCCCAGATCTAACCAATCTAGGCTGAGTACAACATCCGCGCCGCGTAAAACGGAGGCAACCTCAGGAGCGAGGAACATACCAGCCGGTCCGGCGTGCAAAGCATGGCTAGTGGGAAAAGCAGCACCAAGCTTGAGATCGGTGACCACCCGCGCACCAATCTTTTCGGCCAAAGCTACGCGTTGGGCCCATCCTTTTTCACATCGAGAAACCCTGCCTGCCAAAATCACTGGTGCCTTTGCTTGAGAAAGCAATTGCACGGCTTGCTCAAGATCGTTTGTTGCAGGTGCAGGTGAGCTAGGTGGCTCGAAACGACGGCTATCTGGCAATGCCGGCAACTCTTGGAGTTGGGTCTCCTGCAGCGCTGCATCAAAGCATACATATGTAGGGCCTCGGGGAGCAGTACGCGTAATTCGCCAGGCACGCAGCAACGCTTCTTGTGCAGCTTTAACTGAAGCGGGCTGAGCATCCCATTTAATAAAAGGCCTCACAAGTGCAGCCTGATCTGCCGCTGTATGC
>JACCDG010741510.1_pt1 | contig 28535 bp, 45 predicted proteins | sample 7442471 | NCBI WGS metagenome assembly JACCDG01 (sample SAMN15323444, study PRJNA562643) | freshwater metagenome | isolation source: river surface water | place: USA:Blue River Watershed | collected 2017-08-17 | reverse complement strand
GGGATAGCACCAAGCTCTGCATATTCTTTATCTAACTTGGCTCGTTCATCTTCTTCAGATGTACCTTTGTTACCGCTACGTTTAGCGGCTTCTGCTGTCAAAGTTTTATCCGAGACGATAGGCACTGTAGTGTCAAAGAAGTTCTCATAGAAAGGTTTAAGCATACCTTTCAAGACACCTGTAGACATGCCTTTACCTGCACCTGATGGTGCAAGATTCAAGGTGTACATATTGACAGGGATTTTATCACTACCCCATCCTTGAATGTGTACATGCATTTGAGCTGCCACTGTCCCAATAAAATATGCTACTTGCATACGAAAGAATTGCCGCTCATTGTTTTGAGCTTTTGCCATTAAGGCAGTGACAATGTTCTCTGACAGGGGATGGAATTTCAGATTGTCCATACTAACCTCACTCTACTTCAAGAATACCTTGTTGAATCAAACGATCTTTCTGCGTGCATACGGCAAAAGCCGAACAATACAGACAAGCCCTTGCCTTACCTTTAACCTCTTTAACAATTCCAACACCTTTAGATGCTTGGTGTAGCATTGCTTCTTGATAAGTATCAAAGTTGCCGTTACTACGAGCCATTTTCATTGGATTAGTATAATATTTATAGACGGGTTTACCCCGCCATAATTCATCATCAGTACACTCAGGTAACTCTGATTCAGGTTTTAATAAGTTATTTTCAATCTCTTGAAGCTTGTTAGTTAAAAATGTTTCGACAGCAACCATAGGAATTAATTCATAAGATTTATTGTCAATTTTATTCTTAGGGTAATTTTGTTTATACCGTTCTACCCTTTTCCAATCAGTAAATAGAAAGTTAATCTTCATTGTATTCTTGGTAATTTTATCAGGTGCAATCCAACGATAGATGCTACCTTGCATACGATATTTTTCATCCATGTTACCATTCATCCAATTATAGACAGATGTGGATTTATGGTCTTCAAGTATACCATCACCAATAAAGTCAAACTTACCTGAAATAGTGTACTTACCTATTTTACGGTAAATACGTTGCTCTAACCAAACAACAATATCACCTTCTTTTGTTGGTTCAGTTGGATTAATCTTAATGCGATTGATTGATTCAGCACTAAAACCTAATTGTAGTAATACATCTTTTATTTTGTGATTACGCCATGCTGTTTCAATTGCATCATGAAAACTTGTACCAACAGATGCAGCAATTAAATCTGCTACGTCAATAACTGTATGCTCAAGTCTCCGTGTAAGAATGATTTGACGGGTAGTTTTCAAAAGTGTAGTAACACTAAATGTATTAGGATCACTACTGTTTCCATCATAGAAATCTGTAGCAAGCCATAGAGCCACAGACAAAGGAATCTTAGTGCGGTTGGTGTAGCGAGTAGCCATGATGTGTATCACCCAATAGAAAAGGAAAAACCGTGTAAAAACACGGCTTTCTTTGTTGACAGTGCCTTATGCTTGGCAGTTAATACATTCGTCTAAGACTACCACACCTGACCTAAAATAGCCGTAGTAGACAGACAAAATATCTTCTTCCAAAACACAAGCACTTAACAGGTCAGTCAAAGATTGTTCACGAGTTTCTTCTGAGATAAAGAAATTCAGTGACTGACCTTGACACAACCACTTCTGCCTTTGCTTGGCTCGACGAAGAATGATCCATTGATCTTCTTCAAAGGCATTACGAAAGACTGCTTTTTCATGTGGTGTCATCCAATCTAAGTGCTGTACTGAACCAAGGTTAGCAATGATTGATTGAATGACTTCAGGTGTGTATTGTCCTTTAGCAATCAAAAAGTCTTTGAAGGCTACAGGCAACTGATCTACTTCCCCTGCAATGGATGCAGATGCATAGACCATAGCAGGTTCAGGTACATTTGATTCAGATACACCCATAAGGCTTGCAGTGGTTTTGTTAGGAGCTTGAGCTGTACGGTGTGTGTTACGAACACCATAGCCTTTACACCATTCAGGTTCACCCAACAGCTCTGCAAGCCATTGGGAAGCCTTTAGGGACTCATCATGCAAATGCTTGTACATTTTATAATTGATATGCTGAGCATCTAATGACGAATAAGGAATCATCTTAGATTGTAGATAAGTATGCACACCTAGCCAACCTAAACCAATAGCTCGACCTTTCTCAGTGAATGCACGTATCTTCTCTAAGCCTTCTACTCCTTGGCTCATACGAAGGTATTCACTAATTACACAATCTAAAAAGATTGTAGCAGTTTGAACAGAATCAGAAGATTCAATGGTATCCCAATGAACAGCATTTAAAGATGCTAATACACATGAGTAAGTTAATTCCTCACTTGAATGCAACATGATTTCAACACAAAGATTGGTTGCTACAATATCAAGACCCAAGTCTTTATACATTTGTGGACGATGACGATTAGCTTTGTCTACAAAGAATAGGTATCCTTTACCTGTTAAAATTTTAACATGCAAAGCATCTTTCCATCGTTGGCTCATTTCAGGATCACCTTGCTTGAGAAATTCAGTTACTTTATCGGTGACAATCCAAGCAAAGTTTTTACCTTTTGGTTTCTTTTTCAATGCCCATAAGCATTCATAAAAGTCAGGACTATCTAAGTGAATATTTGCTGCACCTGCACCTTTACGTAGACCGCCTTGACTGATTTTTTCAGTACAAGTAAAGAAGTCTTCTATGACTGCGTATTGACCATTAGCTTTACCTGATTCACCAAACTTAGAACCACGAGGGCGAATAGCACCACCATACCAAGAAGTACCGTAGTTACGTTTAGAGAGAATTGCTGTCTCATGTAAATTTCTATAAAAAGAATCTACTGAATCACCGATGTATTGACCTGAGCAACTAACAATATCACCACGATTAGTACCTGTATTAGATAGTACAGGTGATGATGGGGATAACCGACCTTCCCACATTTCATTAAAGAATTTCTTCTCATAATGTGCATTATAGGGAAATGGTAAATGCCGAGCTAACACACGTGAAATAGTTTCAAATCTACCCCTGACAGCTTCTTCAGCCTTGACCCAATAAGCTGCACGAAAGATTTGCCAACCACTTAATGTATACCATTCAGGAATCCAACCTTTAGATTTGAAGTCCTGCATCTCTTGGTTCAAAGCATTAATGTCAATCATTGCACTCATAGTAATTCCAACGCATTAGGGTTAAAGGCTAATTTGCTTACATTCACATTGCGACGATACTGCAATTGTTGAGTAGCAAAAAAATCAGAATGCTTGTAGCGTGAGAGATTTGCGTAAAGGAAATTAGTAATTTCCCCTTTCTCACGTTCAAACATTGGTTCATAGCCCAAGTTACCTAAAACAAAGTTGGCACGATCTTCAGTAAAGTCATGCAACTCTTTCCGTGTACATACACGAATACGTTGATCTTCTGGTAATGAATCTGAGTAATCAAAAATATGATTAGCTGTATTCTTTTCAAATTGAACCAAGGATTCAAATATCTCAGTAATCTTAGCTGAGAGTACAATCTCTTGGGGTTCAGCGTGGTTATTTAATTGTTCACGTTCAGACTTACATTGACGAAATAAATAAGAAGAAAACATACTATGAAAGTTTTCATCTTTGGTTGATCCATCAATACCTGATACAAAGTGTGGAATTAAATTAAATCCACGGGTATTAAAGCATTTGAAGAATCCTAAATTAGTAAATAGTTTTACACCTTCAAGACCTGCAAGTAACCCTGTTACTACCAAGGCATCTGTGTCTTCTAATACCTTAGTAATATAATTAATTGCATTTGAAATGATAGGATCATTACGCCACTGTGAATAAAATTCATCAGTGTCCAAATTTAATACTTGGTTTGCAAGCATATAAAATGGGGCATGGCTATCATTTTCAATACAACTGATAACAGATGCTGCACGTTGAATTTCAGGGCGAGGAAATAACTTAGGAATACGATATGCCCACAAGTCTTCACCACCAATGAAGGTTTCAAACTTAGTAAGCAATGATTGTAGGTACTGCACTGCATACTTTTCTCCTTGGTTCAGTCGAGTACGAAAATCGTTCTCATCGTTCTCAACCCCTAACTCTTTAGCTCCCCATTGGATAGCCATCTGCTCTTCAGCTACCCATTCAGCCGTTGGGTACTGGTAGACATGGCTTTCTGTGGGTGTCTCTATCTGCGATAAATAAGGCATACGCCCTCTCCCTTGTGTTGAAAGGACATGATAGACACATGCCCTTGTGTTTCTCAAGCTGCTTAGTTGATCAACGCAGCCCAAGCCATCGGAAAATGTTCTTGGCAAATCTTGGCAATGTCATGAGCCATCGGATAAGCATCAGACTGTGCATGGGCATCAAGACGGGTAGATACATAGTTGAAATAGGCATATAGACTACCTGTCCATACCCAATTGACGACTGCACCTTGAGGAAGTACCAAGCGAGCTTGTTCAGGACAAACCCCTATTTCAAGCATTCGGTTATACGCATTTAAAGCGGTGTCACATACACTTTGATACGCGTATTGAATATCTTTATTAAATGGATGTACTGCACCTGAACCTTGTTTGATAGAGCCTTCAGGCTTGGCCTTGAAGTCAGGCAAATAGATTTCAGGTTCGGTAGTGATATAGCGTCGAGATTCTTCATTCTCAACAAAGCCAATCTTGTGCTTGAAAGCCTGAGTACGCAACGGAATAGGGGCTTTACAGCGAATCTTAATAGCAGTCTGTGCAAAGGGAGTCCAATGCTTCTTGCGGTTAGCAATAGCATTGTAGAGCTTTACAGCAGCTTCTCGATCTTGAACGCCATCCATCATGCTTTTAATGGATAACTCAAATTCATTAGCAGGAATACCACGAGCAAGATAAGCCAATAAGCGCATAACACCTTGATCAGACAGGTCTTGATCAAAGTCACTAAAGCTCATACGAGCTGCTTTAACGATGTCTTGATCAGTACCCATGTGATCTACATAGATGGCTGATGGAGCTGTAATGATTTGCATAAGCTTGTCTCTTTGGTTCAGGTTGGGGATGTCAATAGGCAAAATGAGGTATACAATCTTTCAAAGTGTTTGAGGATTGCAAGATGTCAAAGCCTATTGTGATTACAGCAGGTCATTCAGAAATTGACTCAGGAGCTGTAAATACGGTTACAAAGGATCGTGAAGCGGACATAGTACGCGATATGCGTAACATGGTGGCACATTACTTAACTCAAGAAAATATACCATTTTTGAGTGATGGTACTGGTCTTGAAAATTTACCTTTAAGTAAAGCTATTGAGTTAGCTAAAAAAGGTTGTATTGCTGTTGAGTTTCATTGTAATGCGGCAGCTTCAGAAAAAGCTGTTGGTGTAGAAGCACTAAGTGCTATTAAACATAAAGGCATTTCACAACAGCTATGCCAAGCAGTTGCAATTGAAATGGGTAATTCTTTACGTGGTGATCTTGGTTGGAAACCTGAAAACAGTGGACAACATTCACGATTAGGATTTATTAGTAATGGGGATGGAATTATTCTTGAATTATTCTTTATTAGTAATCCCCGTGAATTAGCAACATGGAAAGCGCGTAAATGGTTAGTAGCTAAACGGGTTGCTAAAGTTTTAATTGAAACTTATTACAAGGAGCATAACCATGTATAAAGATATTTATGGAATTATTCCACCATTCTACACAGAAGGTACATTTGATTTAAGCATACAATTGTATGACTTGAATCCTGAAACAATTGAAAGTGAGCGAGGTGTATTCATTGATCAAGATATTACTATTACAGGTATTATTAAAGATGCTGTAGGTAATGTTATTGGTCAACTGACGTGTACACCTTATTTGAACCAAGTAGAGAATGCAGGATGGTGTACTCTAAATCTTATTGGTTCAATGGTTGAGTGGCCTACTACTGAAGCCTATATTATTCTTCAAGTACAGGCTGATGATTCAGTTATGACATTACCACATGTTAAGATTCAAATCATTCGAGGGAGTAATCCAAATGAGTGAGACAATTGGTGTACTGTTTGATCGTGGTGAGTTAGGTGTTCTTGTACCGCTTGGGGGTATGATTCGACATCCTGATAACTCAGACCATTTACGAGTAACAGAGCTTGTTGCAAGTACTAATGATCCTTTTGTGGATTTAATTATTGGTGGATATGCAACAGCACGTAAATTTGTAATTAAATCATCTAATCTATTTCACCGTGGGATAGTTAGTGATGATTCATCTTGTTTAATTCAAATTTTAAAGAATGGAAATGTTGTTGGTACATTAACAATTAATAGTAGTGTAATGGAAGTATCAATACCTAACATTGATAGTGAAGTAGTATTTAATTTTAATGATTTATTGCAATTAAAAATACAAGAACTAAGTACTACTTGTTATGCAGTTGCCGTAACTTTAATGGGTGAGTTTTATCCGTATAACCTTTCAGATATTACGGAGTAACTTATGGCAACATATCCATTACGTAGACCCCTACACATTATTAACATTTCTTCTGATGTAAGGAAAAAGTATTGGTACGTTACTGGTATGTTTCCTTATTTTTATACCGACTCTACTTATGTAGGTATTTCTTTTGAAGATGCTGTATTGCGTAATATTAAATATGAACAAACATTAAATGAATCTTTTATCAATGGGTTTAGTTTTGGTGATTCAAATTTAAGAAGTATTACTACTACATATAATTTAGAAATAAATAATATAATTGTTAGTGTAGGATTTGAAGATGCAGTCTTAAAAGAGTTGATGATTAAAGGTTACAATGATGAAAACACTAATGTAGTGTTTAGTTTTGGGGATGGTGTACTGTCTAATGCCAAAATCAATAGCTATTCAGATAGCCAAATTGATGTTGGATTCTTTTTCAATGATGCTGTGTTTACCGTGTGAGGTAGTGATGATTTCTGTCAATGTGAATGCTCAAGTTGGTGCAATATTTAAAATGGTCACTCACAAGGGTGATTTAACACAACCTGTACAAGATACGGGTGAGTTTAAAAATATTGTACTTAATACAGGCTTAGATCGTATGTCTGTAGGGTCATATATTAGTCAATGTAATATTGGTACAGGCAACTCTACACCTGTAGCCACACAGACAAGTTTAGATTCTTTTTTAGCGTCTGTGACTTCCCCTGTCAGTGCTAGTCGAGCAAGCGGTGTGCAAACAACAACAGCCCCTTACTATGCGTGGCAACGTCAGACATGGCGGTTTGACCCTGGCGTAGGTACAGGCAACATTTCTGAAGTAGGGTTAGGTTGGTCAAACACCAATCTTTGGAATCGTGCCTTAGTTAAAGACTTAGGGGGTAGTCCAGTCACTATCACTAAACTCGCTGATGAGTACTTAGATGTTATTGTTGAATTACGTGTGTATCTACCTAGTACTATTTCAGGTAGTTTTGCCTTAAAAGATAAACTAGGCAATACTATCAGTACACATACTGTAAGTGGTAAGCCTTATTATGCATCCCCTGGCAGCACTGCCTTATTTACAGGTGCTGTTATAATCGGTGGATCGCAGACTCAGTTATATGTTTATTCTGGTTCAATGGGTGCTACTATTACAAACAGTCCAACAGGCACTCAAAATTTTACAAGGGACTATTCTACCACATATACTTATCCAACAACTAAAAGTGTTAAAGCTGTATTTAAATTTGAATTAGATTATGGAAATACTATCGCACATAAGAGTTTTTATGTGTGGCTTCACTATTGCATATTGCCTGTAGGTTGTGTAGGTATCCAATGGGAATTGGATAACACAATTAGTAAAAACAATAGCCAAGAGTTGACTTATGCAGTAACTATGACTTGGAGTAACTACACACCATGATTCCTGAAATCACTGACATATTACAAGTGGGATTTATCACACCTATACGTAATAGTGGTTATGTAGACTATGAATTAGGTACTTCAGCCATTGCTGCACCTAGTAGTAATGGCTTCACTGAATTATGGTCTTGTTACTACGACAAATTAACAGGAGCAATTCAGCTATTTAAAGTAAGTGATCCAGAAGCAAAGAGTACCATTACTTCCGTAATGAATGCTCGTTATGTAGGATTTGCTTTTGATCAGAATATGCGACCTAGTGTTTGCTATTCATTAGGGGATGATGTCTATCTTTATTGGTTCGACAGTGTGTTAGGTGCATTCACCTTTACCCACATTCCTAATGCAGTAACCCCTTGTGTCAATCTTGATGATCCAAGGGCAATAAGCAGTGCTGTAAATGACATTGTATTAGCGTACATTAGCAATGATCAGTTGTGTGTTCGGTATCAGAGAGAACGCTTTCTTGTAGAGCATATCTTAGATACTCTACCACCTAATCGGCGGTTAAGGCAGATTGGTATGAATCTGCAATACCGTTATCAATTTCTTGTGATGTAAGGATTTTTTCTATGAAAACCCAAGGCTTCAAATCTGTATTGCATAGTAGTGCATATACTCGTAAAGAGCAGTTGGTGACTACCAATGGTTGCTTTCCTACCTTGATCCAATCAGGTGCTACAGGTACGCATACACGGTTAGAAAACCATTTGTATGTAATGAGTCCTAATGTAGCTTGTACTAATCTACGAGTACTCTATGCAAGCTTCCGTTCCCGTGAGGGTGAAGACTCAAGTCTGTCTGTATCTCAGTGTCAGCTTCAAGCTTCACTTGTATATAACAACCAATTCTGCCCTGTTTCTTTCAATGGCACTACCACTACTACTTTTGATCCTGCGGTCACTATCTTACGTAGTAACCCTGTTGGGGTATATATCCCTGCCAACACTGAGATCAAAGTGAAGACGGGTGCAGTGATCACAGCAGGTACATCAGTAGCAGCTAGTATTAGCCGCTCATATAAGAATGTTAAACTGAGTAGCACTAACGGCTTGAGTGCTATCTTTAGTACAGCAGATGTAAGCAGTGGTACAGCTACTACCTTGGGTCTATTTCCTTTAGCTATTGTAGGCACACCTGCTAAGCCTACGTTTAGTATTCTTGGTTGGGGTGATAGTCGTACAGCAGGTAGTGGTGATAGTACAGCTAATACATCAGGGGGTATTGGTTATTTTGAACGTGCTTGCTTTAATGTGGATGGTAATGGTCGGGCTATTCCATTTAGTAACTTATCTAAGTCAGGTGATGTAGCAACAACTTATGATGTTGATGAAGCGTTTTCACGGTATGCAACATTCCCGTATGCTCAATGTGTATTATTGTCTCTAGGGACTAATGACATTAGTAGTGGTCGTACATTTGATCAGATCAAGGCTTCTTTTGAAGAAGCTATCTTACATGCCAATATTCACAACTTGATTATTCTGGTTGGTACTATTGCACCATATACCACTTCAACTAATGGTTGGACAACGGTAGCAAATCAGACAGTAGTAGCAGGTTATGCTGATCAAGGTTTACGTGGTCAAGTCAACCGTTATCTGTGGGATTTGTATACCAGTAAAGAGGTACATGGTATTGTTGATGTAGATTCTGTATGTCGTGACCCAGACCAAATTGATTTTTGGAAACCTAACTATACAGCAGATGGTTTGCATTTTAATGAAGCATGTACTATTGCAATTGCAGAAGCCTTCAAGCCTTTGCTGCGTACATTGAGTGATGAATTTAACTCAATGGTTTCCTAACAAATTACTCCCCCATTACGGGGGAGTTTTTTATGCAAAGTAATCTAAACAATATTGAAAAAACATCTCTTCAGATTTAAATCCACTTGAAATTGGTGCAACTTTAGAAGCAAGTGTCTTATTAACATATTTACCTTGCCATAGATAATTCAAATAACTATTACGCCGTTGATGAAATACAGCTTGATCCAATGTGTCTAAGTGATTTTGGTCTTTACGGTTTCCCATACGTACTTTGTATTGATCATAGTCAACATCCAAAGTAATCAATAAATCAGGTTGTAGCAATTGCTCAGTCAATTTGAAATACAATTCCCACAAATGCCCGTTAGGCTCTACTTGGTATGCCCACATTGAGTAATACCAACGATCACAAATAACAATGAAGCCATTGTCTAAACACTCTTGAATTTGTGCTTGAGTTTGAGCCATAGAAGCAGCCATCAAACACATCAAACTGTAATCCGATAAATCGGGATTACCAATGATGTATTGACGTAGTACCCCTTCATTACCGTACTTAGATGGTGCAGCAAAGATAACTACTTTATATCCTTTAGCCTGTAATGCACGTTTAAGCTTATCCACAAAAGTAGACTTACCTGAGTAATCTACACCTTCAACAACAACAAACTTAGGATTCATAAACGGTACTCCGTACTTGAGAAAGGCATTTGACGCATGTTAATCACTCACTACTTGTTTGTTGAGCAATTCAATAAACTGTTGACGATTTTTGTGAATCCACAAAGCATAATCATCAGGTGTTACATTGGGTGATTGTTCGAGAAATTGCTCAATCTCTTGAATCTCTTGTTGACGTTTTAACTCCCGTTGCTGTCTTTGTTTTTTAAAAGACAACTCTTGAGTGATATTCCATAATGTTGCAATAGGATTAACCATTTGGTAAGTCTCCAAAGAAAAGTTTGTATTGCTCAAGCAAAGCACCAATCTGAAGTACAGTGTCCACAGGTGCAGTGATAGTGACTGTATTGTCAGTGGCTTCTTGCATAGGGCTATTGGCAATAGCCTTATGTAGATTGAGTAAGGCTTGACTATAAGCCAATAACCAAGCTGTACGCTTACTCTCTTGGTTCTGCTTTGGGTTGTACCCCCGATCAACAAGAAGCCCATGCTGTCGCATATCTTCAAGGTTCAGACGTAGTACCTTAGTCATCTCTATCCCCTTGGTTCAAGTGACGCTCTATCCATGCTTCAGCTTCTGTGAGGTCTTCATCAAACTTAGACAGTAGAAAGAACCCACGTTTAGTTGTAGATTCTTCAGGAGTGTAAGCTTTATCAAGGCACTCAAGCGCATGGATGTCATCCTGAGCTGTAATAACATCTTGGTACTGAACACCCAATAGGTCTTGGGCATAAATGACATATACAGGCATTACCAAATCTCCAATTGCTTACAGAGTTTCTTAAAGCGTTCATTGCAAGTACCGACATAGAATGTCGGGTCTTCTTCAAAACCAATAACATATTTAGATTTATCTCCATCATATTCAGCAAAAGTTAAATAACCTAATTTTTCTATTTGCAGTTTACCAATACTGATGTCTACATCAACATATACATAACCATAATTAACTTTAAAGCTCTGAAGCTCTTGTAATATTGAATAATAATAATTAGATAAGTCTGATTGGTTAATACCAATATAACGTCTTTTTGCTTCGTTGTATCCTTTAGTGATCCAACGAATAACATTCAATAATTGCAAATGCGATGGCATTACATCACCAAACTCATCAAAGTAGTAATCACTATCAAAACTTAAAAGTTTATCTTTTATGTTATTGATAATTCGTTTATCTTCAGATTGGGTAATGTTTGCAGACTTTTTACAATGTGCAATATTACGGGGATGTTTATAAGTAAATAAATTAGTAATATCTTCTACAATATTTAAGTAATCGTATTGTCTTAAATTCAAAGATAAAAAGTTATTATCTGATATATAAATCAATGCACCAAATGCTCGTAATTCATCTTCAACTAAACCTGTATCATTTGGAAAATGATGAAAGAGGTCATGTGGAATAGTTAAAGGTGTAATTGTACCATTAGGATAACGATTCAATGGTTTCAATACTCCGCCATGTTCTACACGATAGAAAGTCTTAATACGTTTAGTTTCCATGATTATTCTCCTAAAGCAAATAAATGAAGGTTGAAAAGATATGCATCTGCTTTTGCATAACTTGGATCATTAACATCTTCACAGACATCTATTAAGTGAAATGGTGCTTTTGGCATACATTTAATAAAATTCTGGAATTCTGTTTTTGATTTTTGCGGTATTTCTAAGAGAATAGTACCTGTGACTGTATACACAATGAATGTTTTAGTAAGCATGGTAAACTCCTAAAAGAAAGCCCCATTTAAGGGGCTTGTAAATGGTTAAAGGTATTTGTTAAGCACAGGTTTGACTGCATGTGACCAAGGCTCAAGATTGAGTTGATCCAACTCACCAATAGATACCCATTCAGGCAACTCAACATTACCTGCTTCAGGTTGAATAGCAAAGCGGCTATCAACTTGGATGATAAACAACATACCCAAATGATAGTGACCTACCTCTTTTGGATCAGGGTTGTTGCTAATGAGTAAGCCCTCAAATTGTTTGATACTTGGTTCAATAGTATCCCATCCCAATTCTTCTTGAACTTCACGTTTGATATTGTCAAAAATGAGTTTATCAAATTGGTAGCGGTAATGTGCTTCACTGTAATAGTCTAATTGACTATCAATATGCCCACCAAAGCCAATAGAACGTAGATCATGCAAGCGAGATTCACTACCTGCTTTACCACGTTTGTAATTCAATACACGTCGAGTAGTTGTACAAACAAAAACTACGTAAGGTAGCAATTGACGATAGTTGTAATCAATTTCAGCAAATTTGCGATCAATTGAACACAACTCATTTTTAATTTCAGCAGCAAACAGTGATTCAGTATGGCGACAATTTACACCACGTAAAATGGTAGTAAACTTATTTGATTCACTTACCCCTGAACCAGTAGAACGCAGACGTGTAACTACTTTGTTAGGTAGTGCGAGTACACTACCCATTGGTACAAGTTGATTGATTGGTAACATGGTTAAACCTCATGGTTTAGTTGGGGAATGGATTCGTTTGTAAGCTTCATACTGCACAGCAGTACGCTTAGCGCGGTAAACATAGTAGTTCCATGTTACCCACTCATCGCCAAGTAGATTGCCCAAATGAGCAGCAGAAATCAGACCCTCAGCACGATCTAAGTTGCCTTGACGTAGTGCAGATTCAATCCAATTAATTAGTACTTCTTTGTTGTGCATATAACTCACCTATACAGTAATGTGGTAATCATCCAATGGGATAATTGTCTCATCATTCAGACATGCTTCTAACCATGAATCATTTGATGTACGATGTAACGAAATAACTAAAGTATCATTATTAACAATAGCTGAACCAATGTAAATAACGTACTCACCTTCAGTTATGGTCTGTTCAAAGAACCGCTCTAACTTATTACAATCAACAGGCATCTCTACTTCTTGGTTCAAGTAGGATGTTTTTACTGTTGCAGTTAAGAAGTCTGAAAATGGATTTGCATTATCAGTTTGAACCGATACATATAAACCCCTTTCTAAGCAATCATGTTGATCTTTGAAATCAATCAACTGCTGTACATTGAGTGCATCAGCATATTGATGGTTGTTGAAGTAAATTTGTTTTGCTAATTGCAGACCTGCAATAGCTTGATTGATCCAAGAAGCAAAGATAAATACCTGTACTGGGCTATCTCCGTCATAGAGTGGTTTGAATAACATAAGACCAATAACATCCCATTGTTCTTGGCTCATGTCTGTGATGATGCATTCGTTGCTATCAGGCATTGTTACTACAAGCATTACTGACATTTTTGAGTCACCTTACAGATTGTTAGTTTGCAATGAGGATCAAGATACTCACGGATGAGTTCTTGCATGACTTTCCAGTTACCGCCGCCTAATCCACATCCCATACCATAAGGTACAAAGACTTCTGAATTGGGATTGTCTTTCAGGTATTTCTGGAATTGAACCAAAGCAGCAATAACTGCTTCATAATTTGTATGACGTTGCTCAATGCCATAAGCATTCTGACCAAATACCATTAACATGAGTAAATCATCAGTAAGCTTTATACCTTTAGCTGTACCTAACGGTTTAGAAGTCACTTCAAGGTATTTAAGGTAATTGGGTAATACTTTTGGATACATGTTTGCAAATTGCAATGCTAACCCTGCACCCATCACCCCTTTACAGTTTACCTGTTGGAGTACAATACCCTTCTTAACATCAAGGATAGATTTCTCAATGGTGATCATGTTTGATTCCTAATAGCCAAAGTAGATTACGAATACCACGATCACGTTTACCATTGTAGATAAACAAACCCGTAGATGGGTAGTAGTGGATCATGAGTGTGTTGAAAGGAATCATAAGATGATTCCCCTCATTGAAAGACGTAAATGGGACTTTGTGATGTATAAGCCAAGCAGTAGATGATTGCTTGGCATGTTGCCGCTTGGCTTTGATACGAGCTTTACTTACTTGGTTCATGAGTACGGTATCCTGAGTGACCTATGTGCTGACGTTTACGACTCGTCAAAGTCATAACGGGCTGACTGTACGGAAGTACAGGAATTGCTAAGAGTTGAGCAATCTTGTCATATTTACGCAGCTCTAAAGGCTTATCTGATAGGTTATAGACCATCAGACTAACCTCAGCATCAAAGCCTGTATGAATCGCAGGACATAAGAGCTGATAAGGTTGTTTGAGTACTAAATGCATACGCTCATAGAGCATACCTACATAGCCTTCAGGGATACCAATGGCACAGCCTGTACGTACACGGGCTACTTGACCGACAGGTACAACGACTGATTCAGCAACTGCAATATCCCACCCTGAGTCCATTGGTTCAGGTAGAGCTGCATCTTTATGGATCAGTAAAAATTCAACATGTGGCATAGCTTTACTCCCCAATCAGTTTAAGAATCTCTTTAAGCAATTCATCACTTAATTTAAGTAATTCTTGATTAATCTTTACAATCGTTTGCCGACGTAAATGGGCTGCTTTACGAATAGCAACTTCAGGTGCATCTTCGGGAAAATAATAAGTTTGCCATGAAGGACTACCTACACAATAGCCTTCAAAACGAATACGTATTGTATTGCCATGTTCATTCAAAAGTTTAACCATTGTTTTTGATTTAGATAAAATAGTGTACTCACTGAAAAAAGTATCACTTGTTGGTGAAATATAAACAACCTTTTTACCTACTACCCATGATTGTTCATTGCGAATAGTCATTATACATTACTCCATACTGTTACGGTGGGGATCATGGTTAATACTCCTATAATGGAAAAAACCCGCATAAGCGGGTCTGTGTTGAACCAAGGAATTAAAGATCGTCTTTAACTCGTTTGGTAAATTTACGTTCAATGGTGTACATCATGCGACTACCTGCATGTGCAAATAGCCCTACAAATACCCATTGAGTCACCCATGCCAGGTGTAAGGTCTTGAGTAATGGTTTTGCTACAGGATACAGGTCAATAGCAATAGCAGTCATAAAGATGACTCCTGCTGCTTCAGATAGTATCCATAACTTAGAGACAACACGCTTAGACAGCATACGGCGTGTAACACTCACAAAGCCACTTAGGATACCGATCATGAAAGGAAGGATTAGCTCCCATAGCTTAGGATCAGTAAAATCATTCATAGACATCTCCCCCTTGGTTCAATGTATTCTAATTGTAAGTTTAAGAATGTAAATACTTTTCGTCAGGGTGTTGGAAGATTGGTAATTGGAACACCAAGCATAATTAAGTTTGCTTTATATTCTGTAATCAAATTAGAAGCAATAAATAATTGACCTTCCCATTCCTCTTCTACAGAGTAATCCGCTATATTATACACTTTGAATTTAAACTTACCTTCAATAAAAGTAATAGTATCTTCATCTATATACCATTCTTCACCATTTTCACAATTATACGCTGTTATAACTTGTTCATCGCTTTCCCAATCTAATTGGTCAGTAATGCCAAATGGTTTATTATCACTTCTACAAAAATGAGCTATAGCATGTACAGGTTCAGTAAAAAGCACCCTAAATATATTCATAACACTCTCCGAAAAGAAAAGCAGCCTAAGCTGCTTTATACTTTGATGCACCTTTCACTAAAGCATCTTTAATTTCTAAGATACCTAAGTTATTAGGTATTGTGATTGGTGTTGCCCAAGATGTATAGCAAACATCAAGCTCACCATGTAAGCCTACTAATTCATGTTGAATAGCAGGGTCTTCTTGCCACTGCATCTCAGCAATCAAATGATCATTAACAAATTTAATTGCATTGAGATCAGATCGAACCAAGAAGTAAGAAGCATCATGGATTTGTGAAATACAAAGGATGTCATGACGATATTCACTCTGCCATACCTTTTCCATGAATGCAGCACAAGCCCTACTGTTTAACATACCGTAAGATTGCCCCATAGCATTACCTACAGAACGGGATTCTTGGGTAGCTTGATAAGGTGTCTGTTTGGTATTAAGAATTGTTTTGGCTAAAACAGGTGTACGTACCCGTAAGCCAAATGCAACTGTTGCATACCCTAAAGCTGCGCATTCTTCTTTAACCCGTTTGGCTTTATACTGCAAAGATACCTGATACATCTTGTCGTAGTTAGCGACAATCTGTTTAGCTCTTTGCATAGTAAAGCCACATTGAACCATAAGAGTGTAATAAGTACCGCCGTAAGTTACATTTATGTTCAGGTAGGTTCGCTAGACCTACCCCGCTTTATTCAAGCTGCTCTATGTCGCCATAGAGATCAGACTATATCATCACCCTGTTAGGGTGCTCTGCATTTCCACTCGCTTGAGTGTACTCTACTCGGTTATTCAGGCTTCCGCCTTATCCTTTCGATAGTCGTTGAACCTTCCAATCAATGATTGGCTTGGCTGCTGATTGTCTCGGAGAGAGTTCCCAGCATTTAACAGAGTTTTCAATGTGTATTACTACACAAGGGCGCAAACTTTACGCAAAGGTTGGTGCTTTACTATCTTGACGATAAGTTTTATGCGTAACTACAGTAACATTGATAGATTCTACAGTATCAGGAATACCAATATAAGCTTCAGGGAAATAATTATATGCCCGTAAAGCATGTGAATCATATCCTTCGATATAAATCTTTAACTTATTAGGGTCTTTAGTTAATAAAGCATCTATACGATCTTCAAGAGAATTAAAGTCTGCATAACAAATTACCCACCCTTTAGGTGCAACAAAGCAAGATTTAACTAATTTACCGTAAGTACTACCTGAAGGCAAATTTTGCATGTTCGGTGAGCTACTACTTAGACGTCCTGAAATAGTACCACCTAAATTAAAACTACCATGTAAATAACGCATACCATCTGCTTTGAGAAAACCATTTTCAAATGATGGAATAAAATCAGTAAGAATCTTACTAACTTTAGCTAAGTCAATCAGTGCTTGAATGACTTCTTGCTTTTTTGGATCAGTTGTATGGTTAATTAAATCCTTTAATTCATCCATACCTGTTGCAGGTTGATTTGTTGGTGTAGTTTGCAATATTGGTAATTGCATAACTTCATGCAACAAGATTGCAAGTTGTTGAGTTGAGTTTGGGTTAAACTTAACTGATTTAAAGTCATCTACAGTTTTAACTAACTTAACTAATTTAGCATTAGCTTTAGTTACCTCATTTTGTTTAATGACGTTTACAGTATCTTTTACAAATTGACTTTGTGCCAAGATGACATACTGTTTATTAGCAATACCTGCTAACTCTTTTTTAGCTTTTTGAATCAGTGAATCATGCATGGGCATACCCACTAATTCCATTTGCATAATTACTTTAAATGAAGCTTTAAACAAACCCTCATAAATTTCTTCTTGCTGATCTGCAATCATCTTAGGTTTATATTGTTCATATACAAACCAAGTTGCACAACAGTCAATCAAGTTATATTTAAGTAGGTCATCCCATTTGACTTTACGAATATCTTTTACATCTACAGCATAGTTACCTGCAAAAGAGTGAGCCAATAATTTAAGACCTAATTCATTACCTGCACAGCTATTAGTTGCAAGATAAGCAATCAGTTTTGTGTCATCAAACAGTTTGGTATAGCGTTCAATACCTATCAGCATACCAACATAATCAAGTGGGTGATCCATGTATAGCTCATATACAAATACACGGAAATCAAATGAGCCATTGTGAGCAATGAGCTTACCTTGGTATGTATCAAAGAATTGACGTAGTAATTGCTTAATAGGCTTATTGTTGACTTGAATACCAAAATAAGCACCTTCTTGCTCAATAGGCTTATAATCTACAAGGAAAGCTACACCTGTATGCTTATCTGTTGCAAAGGCCACTGAGCCAATGCCACAAGATTTAATCTGTAGACTAAATGCTTCAATGTCTACAACAAGCTCAGGATAGGCTAATAACCCATTAAGAGCTGCTTGAATGTCTGTATACATCATTGGATAGTGAGCTGACTTAATCACTTCAGAAGCAATCACAGAGTCACCTCCCTTCACTGCTTGGATCAATCCATCCAAAGATAGTTTCATCTTAGCTTCGTTCTTTGGATCATAGAGAACCGAAGTATGATTGATACCGTAGAAAGCCTTTAATGGGCTATCTTTAAACTTAACAGGTAATTGCATCCCTAGATGTGGTTCAGCTTTAGATTCTTTGCAGAGTGCTTTGAAGTAAGTACTATCTGCACAATAAATAAATTCAGTGCCTAACTTTTCAAGTTGAGGAATCAAGAGAGTAAAGGTATCTTTTACTAATTCAGCTTTAGCTTTGTTATTATTGTAAGGTAAGCTGATAGCAAATACATCATTCAGGTCAATTCCTTTAGATGTAAGATAAGCACCATAGGCTTGAATCATTTGATTCTTATTAAAAGAGCTATCCTTAATAAGAATAGCAATTTTAAATGTTGGTTTACCATCAGAGAAAAAGAAATGTTGCATGATTGATTACCTCAGTAAATCGTTAAAAGCAATAGCATAGTTTACTTCTTCAATATAAGAAGAAGCACTATTAACCATTCGTTGATCCAACTCTAAGTTGCGCTTTTTACCTTTAGGCTCGACAACACCTAAATCTAAAAGTGCTTGCACAAAGTTAGTGTGCATATTAACTCGCATGAGCTCTTGGGAGCTAAGTGAGTTAAACATGTTATACAAGTATTTAGTTATATGCGCTAATCTTTCGATAGCTTCTAACTGTGATTTAATTCCATAAAAGCTTTCATTTAAATCCCTATGTAGTGTATTAAATTTAGGATCGTCTATAAATACAAATCTTCTTGAACCAACAAGGAAATTATATAGCTGACTATTTTGCAATGCATTATTAGCTTTTGCTATATCAACAAGTACTTCATAGACAGGTTTATATTGTGGTTCATACAACTTATACATCAACTTACATTGATTATAGTCGTACTCAGCTTTAGGTAAGATTACACTAAATGCCCATTGGTTCATGGCTATACTCCCGTCAGTATTACACCTTTAGTTGCTCGTGTGATAGCAACATAGAAATGTTGCCAAAAGTACTTTTGTGCAATCTTTAACTGACTTACATCAATATAGACGTAATCGTAAGTTGCACCTTGGGACTTATAAGATGTAATGGCATACTCATAATTAATATCACAAGATACATCCATTAAATCTTTAGCTTCTCGGTTTGTTAAATTTACAACCACTTTCTTAATATCAGAATAGCGGGTGGGAACAAACCAAGACTGCGTACTGGTTTTAAATTTAAACCATCGACCATCTACCATTTTAAAGGTAGTGGGATTACTGATAGCTTCAATTTCTACAACAGCATCTGTACCATAAGGCATACCGTTACCGACTTTGGTAAGCGTTACTCGCTCACCTACACTATAGTCACTTGTGCCTTTTACTTGTTGACGAATCCACTTATTAATTGTTTTGACATCTTGGTTTGTATAGGAAATATATTTAGCATCATTTCCTAAACGTAATTTATCAAGTAAATCTGCATAAAAAGCTTCTTTACCCATACGAACAATTTGATCATTTTGGGGAATAGGTGCAATTGTTTTAGAACGACCTAAGATAAATTCCCGTACTTGATTAGCATAAGCTGCAACTATAGGAATATCTTTAAGTCGATATGATTTAGTCATTTCTGTTGATACATGATTGGGTAAATTATTTACAGGACTTGTTATTTCATTCACAGGTGATAACTGTGCTTTATCACCAATAAAAATAAATTTGTTATTTAATGAAAACTTCATGTGTTTCTTAATATGATTGAATAAGTCAATATTGATTTGACTGTATTCATCGACAATCACAATTGTATTGTTTAATTGAAAAGTTTGTTCCTTACACATTAATTTAGTTTCCCCTGTTTTATAGTCTGTATTTACAAACAGTTTTAATAACCTGTGAATGGTTATAGGATATACCCCACTAATATGGTTATCAAAAGCACTTAACGCTTTATTAGTAGTTGCAGTAAGTTCAATTGCATTTGGGTATAGATATGAAATACCCATACTGTTTAAGGTAGGGATTGTATTTTCACGCCAGTAACTAATCACATTATCTAATAAAACTGACTTACCGCTACCTGCTACACCTTGGATCACTAAATGATCTTTAGTCGTATCAAGTAGGAAGTCGTTAATAGCATCAGCAATCATTTGCTGCTCTTGGGTCAACTGAATCATGTTAAATCTCCAATAAGGGGTGTATAAGGCAGAAGCCTAATAAAAAATGCCCAATCTTAGGATTGGGCTTTATCAAATGACAGGTGTACTACTTTACCAAATGGGGGTGTCCAACTTGGATTATTGTAGATACACCAAATAACATCTTGTCCTCTTGGTGGTACAGCAAAGTTGTTATAAAAATACCCATCAGTGAGTACAATCATAAGTTTTGCTTTGGTTTTAATAAAATGATCAAACAAGGTTCTTAGGTCTGTTCCACCACCACCTTTGAATTTAATCTTGTTGAAATCAGATTCTTTAGTAACTTTATCAATGCTGATAATGTCAGTATCAAATTGAATGATCTCAAGCAATTCAGGATTTAGGATTTTGAACCCTGCATACGACTCACTGATAAAGTGCAGAAATTCATGCTTGCTGATCGAACCAGAAAGATCAAATGCTTGAATCATTTTACCCATCTTCTTACCCTTACGGGTAGGTAGATAAATCCCTAGATGCCGCATACGGCGATTAGGACGACTCATATCATATTCAGTCTGACTCTTGGCATTCATGTACTTACGCAACAAAGCTTGCCATGACACCTTTGGTTCAAACAACTCTTTAAGCCACTCCCTTACATAGCCTGGGACTGAGCTACCTTGACCACTCATATCCATTTGTATAACTGCTGTCTGCATAGCTTGTTCAATGGCTTGTTCAGGTAAAAGACCATTGGGTAGCTTGCTATCTGCATCAGGTGATGGCATTAAATGCATATCAGCACCATTACCCATTGGAGGTAAAGACGCTTCACCACCATTAGCCATGATGTCATCATAGATAGCTTCAGCACTCATATCAGCATACTTAGGGTCTTTGATTGCTCCTTCACTGAGCTGTAAGCCAAGCTGTTCAGAGTGGGGATTGATTGCATAGTCACAAGCTACATTCCACACACGGGGATTACGCCCTTTCAGCCGCATGGAGTGCTTCATACAGACATGAATGACTTCATGAATGATAAGCTCTTTACGCTGTGAAGCATTCTGAGCCATAAAATAATCACGGCCTAGAATAATACCTGTACCATCTGTTGCACCTGTAATGTTCTCTTTAACGACAAACATAGGCAACTGAAGTAAGACAATTCCATAAAACTTGGTTTTAGAATTGGTCATCAAATCCCGTCGAGATTGATATACAGCCTTCTCTAAACTAGGCTCTTGAGCCAAGTCAATAGGAGTTAAACCTTTCAGAATTGGATACATATTTCAATTCCCCTTTCTTTGGTTCAAAAAGAATAGCCCCATATTGCAGGGGCTAAGTTGGTTAGGCAGTAGCATACTTTTTAACAAAAGTACTCAACCAATTACGCCAAACAGGATTTGCACCATATTCAGCATGTTGTGCAGGTGTCAGTCGGCTTAACGCCAATGTACCAACAAATGACCCAAACTCAGGTGACATACGACTAACTACCTTGAGGATATTTTCAAGGTCTTTACTGTTAAACCGTTCTGCAAGCAATGTTGCCATTGCATACTGCAAGTGTGGCTCATTTGCATACACTTTACAGGTATCAGGGTTTTGCATCATTTCTTCAAATGTTTGCAACTCTTTACGGTAGTTAATAAACAAGATAAAGTCATGTGCAACTGCTTGACCAATCGTACCTGCAACATAAGCAAAAGAATAAGGCTGTGAATAATTCAAACCTGACTTTTCACTTTTGCTCAAGAATTCCCATGTACGAGGACAAGGGTAAGTGGTATCAGCATCATTTGGATTAAATTGATACGCTGAAGATTGTTTGTATTGCAGATAGCCAATGATGTTTAAAGACATCCCTGACTTAAATGCATATTCCATGAAATCATCAAAATCAAACCGCAGATTGAAATGAATCAGACGACTGCACAAAGCAGTACTCATTACTTCAGCAATTGCGTTATCAGTGGTGTGATTACCAAATGCAATGATCTTGCACTTGGGATGCAAACGCTTTTGACCAACAAACTTTTCAAGAATGATCTTGTATGCAGCAGACTGCATTTGTTTGTCTACGTTTGGCAATTCATCAAAACACAACAACCAACCGTCTTTGCCTTCAGGCAATTGCATTTCTTCTGTTGGAAATTGCTCAAACGTCTTGAATACTGCGTATTCACCCCGTACATCAGGCAATCCATTCAGGTCACTAGGCTCATGGTCAGCTAAGCGTACATCAATATGTTTGAGGTTCAGATCATTAGCAATGATATGCCCCATTGAGCTTTTGCCAATGCCTGGTGAGCTACGAACCAATGGAACAAGGTCAGCTTTCAATGCAAGCTTGACAGCTTGTACAACTTGGCCGTATGGCAACTCAATACGTGAATCTACTGCAATACCCATGTCAATTCTCCTATGATTAGGGTGGATCAGGCAAAATGCCTTAGTGTTGCCATCCATATAGAATGGCAATCTAATGCATCAAAAAATGCTAATACGGCCTTCAATTGAGCCAAGAGATGAAGCACCACGGGATTTGAGATATTTGTACATTTTGAGAGCTTCTTTCAAATCATCGCTGTGTACATCAAAAGACTCAAGAAGAGAGAGGTCACGCTTTTCAGCTTCAGTCTTGTGAAATGTACATGGCTTTTTAAAGCCCAATTCAGTCAATGCACGACGAATCGTAGTAGCACCCACATCGAGATGTGTAGCCAATTCAGCCATGGTAGGGCGATCTTCTTCAGCTACGTCCCACAGGCGTTTTACATCTGCCAAGATACTACGCAATACAACAGGCTCTTTTGCCATGATCATTCTCCAACATCATGATCCCCCTAAATGAAACCTGTGTGAGCCAAGGGAGAATGTACTCACACAGGGAGTCAAAGACTCAGGTAGCGGTCGAAAGACCGCGTTAGACAAAGCTTGAAGCTTGTATAAAATAAGATTTAAAAGCTGCATGAGGAGTTAAACCTAATGCAATCAATTGCTAATAATAGTTTGCATTGTCAAAATGAACAGATGGGTTAAACGTCATAAGTTCTAATAACTCATGCTGATTCTTAATAAAACCTAGTTTAATAACATCACCAAAACTAAGCGTTAAAGTAAAATGAGTATAGTTACGTGTATTGGGATGTATGTAATAACCAAATACATCATATAATACTCTAATATTAATTTGAGTATTCAAAAAGATGATAGTCATTGATTCATTCATCGCATTAACCCTTGAGCTAAGTTATGTATAAATTCACGATCATGGGTAAAATTCCACATAGTTATTAAGTAATCTACATCCTTTGGATCATAGATACATACATCCGATTTAAAGTCATAATAAAAACCAATATCATTTTTATGATTACTAAAGTCTTTGTCTAATCCATAAATCAATCTTATACGTCTTGCAGACTTACCTGCTTTATGTGTGGATACGGCATAACCTTTACTGTTTAACAGTTTACGAATACGTTTACTATTCATGAAATAGATTGGTTTAATAATCATAACATTACTCCTTCTTTTCTTGGTTCAAATAGGTTAATACTAGGGATTCAGTTAGAACTAGTCCTAGTGTTTTTAGTTCCATAAAATATTTAAATTCTTCATTAGTTAGGGATAGCTTATTAGTAGAATAATCGGTCTCACTTGTAAACCAATTATGTGTAATAAAATTAAACATGATTAGGTTGTCATCTTTATAGTGTGGGTATGCGCTTTTACCTAAAGCTGTGATCATAAAGTCAAATAATTCAGGTGTCCTAACTGTTTGTATGTAATCAGCCATAATTATTCTCCTTTGTCAATTCATCTAAAGATGTTAATATTAACTCAAGCGTTAAATTAACACCTATTAGATGTAACTCAATAAAGTATATGAAATCTTCATTAGTTAAATTTAAAGATATATTTGGATTTAAATGATCTAAAGTAAACCATGTATTTGCGTTAAAATTAAAAGTAATATACTTATCATAAACAGACGCTAAGTCTCTAAAAGAATTACCTAATACATCCTGTAAGAAGCTAAATACTTCTTCAGTATTTTCTGTGTGTATTCTTCTAATAGCCATAATTATTCTCCTTTACATTGGATCAAAAAATTTTGAATAACACCACTATTTAAAGCGATACCTGCTTGATAGAGATCAAGAATATACTCAAATTGGTTTGTATCAAGCATTACTAAGTTTGGAGTAACTTTTGGATTACACGTAAACCAAAAGTTACTCTTTAAATTCATTACAATATATTTTTCAAATAAGATTATTCTAAATGGGCTATTACCCAGTACAGTTTCTAATTTACTTATTAAATCATTTGACTTAATTACAGCAATTTCGTCATGCTTTAAGTTATTAGCCATTACTTTCCCCTTTAATTACTTCGTCTAATAAAAAACCTTGATCAATTGGGATACCTGCTGCTAACAAGTCTAAGACATACAAAAATGCAGATTCACTAATCAATGCTGTAATAGTATAATTATACTTTGTTGACTTGTACCAAGCACTTGTTTCTAAGTTAAGTAGGATATAATCATACTCAACATTATTATCCCTTGGTATGTATATTAAATTTTTAAATTCTTCTAACTTTTGCATTAGTGAATCACTAAGCTTTACTGTGACATGTGAATAGGCCATGACTAACTCCTGATAAGATTAAAGCGGTAAGGCATAAAATCAAAATTATACATGCATACACCTAGCAGGTGTAACTCAATAAAATGCTTTACAACATCATTGTATAAAACACATTTTACTATTCTGTAATTTAAATCTAAACTAGGAAAGTAATAACTTACTTTACCATTTCTATAAAATTTTATACCTATACTATTGTAAGGCATGTTAAATTCTTCATCGTCTTGAAATGGTATACCATTTTCAATAAGCCATTCATGCATATCAACTGTGTATGGTGTAATCACAAAAGTATTCATTATTTAATACTCCTTTGATAATAACTCATCAAACATTGTTGAATTGTGTGTTAAGTAATACATGTTTAAAGCATAAAGTAAATCATCTTTATTAATAAATATACATCTAATGTGGTCATTGTATTTTTCAGTAAATTCTTGAGTAGCATAGTAAACTCTAACATCTATCCAATAACTATTAAGATAATGTGGTCGAACTATTCTGCGAACAACTAAATAGTTTTCACCTATTTCTTTTGTAACTGTACCAGTTATTAATTTAATCCTAATCAATTCTTTTAAAATGTTTACCACATCATCATCTTCTTTAATTATAACTCTATAATCACTCATAATTAATTCCATATAAAAAAAAAAAAAAGAGTATCCCGAAGGATACTCAAAGTGGATATTAACAAAGACCATAATTGCTTTGACGAATCAGATCAGCAATGTCCCCATACTTCTCAAAGTGAGCAGTAATGCCCAATTGTTTAGTAAGGAAATTGATCATATCTGATTCAGCCAATTCAGCCATGATTTCTTTGTACCAGTACCGCATCTGATTTGCATTGGTGGGTAAGCAACCAAATGCGTCATGTACAGTAATCAAGTCAAAAGGTTCATGTTCCATCATTTGACTCAATAGCTTGTTAAGGCTTTGAGCCAAAGAAACAGGGATCATGTGTATATTTTCCTCATGTATCAAATCAATGATACAGGGATCAATCCACTTTGCTTCTTGGCTCAGTTTAATCAGCTTTTCCAATTCATCATCATGTTGACCACTGAACGTAGGCACTAAGATGTGCATAGTCAATAAATCACTGACATACTTCACACGATCAACGTCATAAGAACAACGACGAATCATATTACGTAATACCAATGCATCTACTGAGTGAATAAGATTGGCGCAGTTAGCACGACTATAATTGAGTGGTGCATTCTCACGATATTCTACTGTGATACTTGCACCTCCCAACTCATCAATGCGTACTCTTGTCTCTCCCTTCACCAAAGAAGGAATAAAGACTCTATGCCCATCAGGCATAACCCATTCATGAGCCATAGCGTGCTTATCCCAAGACTTGACTAAGACAGGCATCAGCTCAAAAGCAGCAGGAGCTACTTCATTGGCAGCTCGGTAGAAGTAATCTACCAAATCCCCAAATAGCTCTTCAGGTACTGCTGTTGATCCATATACGCCTTTCATTACTGCGTCTTTAGCATCAGAGCGAGCTACTGTCACTTCAGATAAACCATCCTCTTTAAAGAGTCGATTCATTGCATCAGTAACTTCTGTGTAGCAGTCACTACGCTTATTAGGATCAATAAGCCCTGTAGCTCTTGCACCATCAATGCAGCCTGCCATTGCTGACATAATGGATATGCCCGAACAAACCGCATCAAGTCTGATAGGATGACCTGTAGGCTTACCTGCCTGTACTTTACGCAAGGCTAAAACAGCCTTACAGAACAATGCAGGATCATCTGCATTCACTTGGAATGCTTCTAGGTTATAAATATTGCTTTTGACCCAAGCAATACGATCTTCAAATACCTGCTTGTCTAAGCCAAATGCATTGGCTATATCAATCAGCAAATACTCAAAAGGGGTATAGTGTTTAAACATGATCAAGCTCCTTTGCTTGGTTCAATGACGGCATAAGCCTTTACAGAATGGGATCACTCTGCGTTGGTGGAAAGTGGGCATTGAGGGCAATATCTAAGCCTACGACATAGGCCATTTCAAAAATAATTACCATTTCTTCATAGCTAATTATGCAATCACCTTCTGTTGGTTTAAAATACCCATATATAGCAAAACCACTATCAAATTCTTTTAAAACAAATTGAGTATTACCTTCTTCAATATTTATAGATAACATATTCAGTAATTTAAATTTATTTACTAAATCATCAAATTGTTCTAATGTACATATTGCTGTTATGCGCCTATTCATGATGTGCCATCCAATGTTGAATATACAATGATTGAATATCTGCAATAAATAGTAAAAGATGTCTACATTCATCAGCAGATACTTCCCAAAAGGTATGCCCATATAGATAAATACATAATTCATCTATATGTGCTTGACTGATGTCAGTAAAGGCGAAAGCAAGTTTCATCTTGTAAATCCTTCATAACTTGAACAAGGGGATCAATTTGATTGTATGGAATCCCTAAAGATTCCACTACATTCATAGTTGCATTAGTACCAATAGAATCTCTTAGTTCTAAAATATAAAGTAATTGGTCAAATGTGATTACACGATCATTTTGATCAGGAGTAAATGTTGAGGTAGTAACACCTATTTCCCAATCTTTATTTCCAAATTTATTACACATAATTAGTAAATATTTATATGTACCTACCATTCTATTTTGAATAGGTATATGCATTAATTGATCCAAGGAATCAGCAGTGATGTAAACATACTTAATCATTGTATGTACTCCCCATTAATCGCTACGGACACACTCCCCACACTTGCGCGGTACTAACGTACCGCTTGTGTGCCGTGTGTCCTTGCTCAGTACTTGTATTCAGGTGGACATTCCACAATCACTTCCTCATAGAACTCAACTACCGCTTTGCGATAGCTGTTTCCTTGAGGAGAAATGTGATAACCACTTGAGTACAATCTACCTCGTTTATCTACCTTGTTACCAAGATAGATTTTATTGCCCATATTCACTAATAAATTAGAGAAGTAAGCGCACTGTACTTGATACCGTTCCCATTGAATCTTTGCCATAAGCAAGTCTTCTTTAGACTCAATTTCAAATTCAGGCTCTTGCTCCTCATAAACATCAATGAAGTCTTGGCAAAGTTGTAGGGCTACACTATTTTGTTTATTGATTACATCTAAAGAGATGCAATCAGTATGGTAGTTAGCTTTATTACCAAGTATTTGTGATTCACCCTCATAGGTGTAATACACAGTATCAAAGTTACTTTTGATTAACTTAGGCTCTGCTACCAATGGTGGTAAGTAGCATGTCTGAGCAATCTTATCAGCTACTTCTTTACTTGGATCAATACACGATTCAATCATGTACTGTTTCTTTGGCTTACTGATACTGAACAGCTCACTACTGATACAGACAATAGCAATCACTTC
>JACCDG010731735.1_pt1 | contig 28541 bp, 26 predicted proteins | sample 7442471 | NCBI WGS metagenome assembly JACCDG01 (sample SAMN15323444, study PRJNA562643) | freshwater metagenome | isolation source: river surface water | place: USA:Blue River Watershed | collected 2017-08-17 | reverse complement strand
GCCTTGATTGCAGCCTTTGGCCGGCTGTATCAGGCTTATGCCTTGATTGCAGCCTTTGGCCGGCTGTATCAGGCTTATGCCTTGATTGCAGCCTTTGGCATAGGTCGCAGAACTTCATCAGCATGTTTTTGTAGAACACCATTCAAGAAGTGATAAGCTTCTTCAATCTGATCCATAGTGCGCGCACCTGTTACAATGATTTTTCCATCTTGGAAGATGCACAAAGTTACACGCTTACACTGTCCAGGACCATCGCCAGTTCCTTGGCCGCGACACGACTTGGGGCAAGAACAAATGCCTGGTTTTGCTGGATCTGCCTTCTTATTATAGAAATACTTGGCATTTACACCCTGATAAATAGTATTTTCATTAAGGCTGAATATATTATAGTTACGTGTCAGAATCTGGAAGAGTGAGTTGCGCTTAATAAGTGCATTAATTGAATAATCTGTATTGATTAGTTTGATTGCCATCTCTTGAAGCACAGGGGTTCCCTCAAATGGATTTTTAGGGAAGTCCAATAGCTCATTCATTAGCCAAGTTAGTGTATCTTTTGCAAACTGCGCAGATGGAACGCCTGTCATTTGAATAGAACCATTTGCGAAGAGCTTAATATTAGACTCCTTCCATTCACCAGGCTTATATTCACGCCGAATTACAATAGTTGATTGATTATAGAATGTCTTTTCTGAAATAGAACGTTGAGTGAAACAGTCACGGTGACAAGCGCCGAGGACAGTTTGATTGTGTTCCATCTTAAGAATACCCTCACCAGGATACCAAACAGGAATCAGTCTCTGAGGAAGCTGTTCATAGACTGAATCCAGATTGAGTTTAGCACCAAATGAGGTGGTAATAACATGTGTGCTGACACGTAGGGGTGTTGGCTTTAGCTGAATGGGTGCAGGTGCTGCAACAACGGGTGTGGATGTAGAGAGCATCTTTATATAATTGGCGTGATGGATACTTAAACCCTTTAGGTCACCCGCGCTGCAAATTTTACGCGTAGCTCTGACATCAATTTATTAGTTGCTTTTTCTATCTTATGAAACCCAATTATATTATTATCTGGGTGACTTAAAAATAGGAATTGATTAATTATACTTTCATCCCACAAATCAAACTCATATGCTGCAAGAGCTACCCATCGCAAGAAGCGAGACACGTCATATACAGGTGTTTGTAGGCTTAAATTATCTTTATTAAGAAGGGAATCTACAAATGTTGCAAATGATTCCTTCTCGGTCTGATCTCCCTGCTTGCGAAAGTCATTACGCCATTCTACTAGTCCAAACTGTTGGCTCGAACTCTTGATCTGTGGCGGATCAAATCTTATATGTAGAAAACGACTAATTAGTTGCCGCTGAACACGAGTAACTGAATTGCAGAGGAATAAGAGGCAAATATCTTGGGGTGAATATTCAAGCAGTGGTCTTAGAGCAAGCTGGGCAGTCTCAGTCAATGTTTCGCATTCATCTAATATAATGAATTTTGGTTTCTTGAACTGCAAGACGGCAGGGCTCTGTGCCTGTGCAAACGGATACATTTTCAGACGAATAGCTTCCAGAGATCGTTCATCTGCAGCATTGAGAATTAAGATAACTTCTTGTTTCAAATCATAATCCTTCCAAATCTCATGAACAAACCATTCTGCAGTTGTGGTTTTACCTGCACCTGGTGGGCCATATAATAGCATATGGTGTATTGATTTGGGATTTTCAATATAGTGAGAGAAAATTGTTTTCACTCTTGGGCAGAGCCGATCAATAGAAAATACACATTTACTCTTTGGATGTGTAATACTAGACATTCACTTACTTGTCCTTTACATGCCAACCTTAAACCCGCTTTCTTTGCAAGGAGGGCTTTAGACCCCTAAATATTAGGTATGACTTAAGGCAAATGGCTCTACTAAACTATAGTATAGGATGGATACCAAGAAGGCGACTCGCGCCCCTCGTAAAGCAAAAGAACCTACATCACAGGCAGCTCCAATTGAGGCAGAAGGATCATTAATGAATATTCTTTCACAAGCTGCAGCTGTATCTACTGAGCAGGTTGTTGATGTGGTTGCACCAGTGCCAGAGGTAAAACCGAACCGTCGTGGAAAGAAGCCAATTCAAGTCGTTGCAGTAGTTACAGCAAATGGTATTGAAGGTGATTTTCCACAGGAACAGAAACGCCCACTTATTGGCCATCTTCCAATTTCAAGTGCTTCTGTAAGTTTCAATGATGAATTGCCCACAGATAAAGCAGTATTTGCGCCCGAACCTTTTGACAATTATTATGTTGGCACAATTGGCGCCCCTTATAGTGATGAGAAGAAAGTTGTTGGCACATCATCTATCCCTACAACTAATGAACAGCCATCTGGCTCACAATCAAATGCTAAACCTGACAAGAAGGCTGTTGTTAATGCACACCCAGTATCAACTACTGTGCCCTCCTTTACTCAAGTGCAACTCTTTGCTGAATATATTGGGGCTCGTGAGCAGAAGAAGGTTCCAGAAAAAACGGATATTGCCTGTTTGTGGTGTTGTGAGCAATTTACTTGGAAGCCAGTTGTCATCCCCTGCAGGTATGAAGCAGACGTAATGAATGGGCCTATTAAGGGTCAGTATCGTGTATATGGAAACTTTTGCTCACCAGAGTGTGCAATGGCACACCTCCTTGAAGAGCATATTGATACAAATGCAAAATGGGAACGTATCTCTTGGTTGCATTTAATTTATGGTGCAGCAGTTGGTGGTCGTCTCTATCCTGCCCCTTCACGAATGACCCTTAAAAAATATGGCGGGACATATACAATTGAGCAATTTCGTGAGCTTGCAATGTCACATAAAATTAGAGCAGACATTCATTACCCACCCATGGTAAGCCTGCTTGCAACAATGGATACGAAGCCTATTGATTTCTACGAGGCACAGATGAAGCAGGCATTGCCTAATTATGCATTTGAACATAAAGGAGATGACGAAGGGCTGCGTTTGAAGCGCACTAAACCTCTCAAAGAGCGTGAAAGCACGCTTGATGCTTATACTGTTCTGCGTAATCGTGATTAGATTGGTTGTTATAAGCAAAATTGCTTTATAAAATGGCCCGCCAAAAAATTTGAGCGCTGGCCGGCGCCATAATCAAAATCACACAGCCATAATTAAAATGTCTCACGCCATGATCAACACTATTATTGATGCATTTGAGTCTAAGATCCGTTCTGAGCGGGCAATCTTTGAGCATCGCCTTCAAACAGAGCTGACCAGTCTTCGCCAGAGCCTTCTCAGCATTCTGCCGCAGAGCCGCAGTGTTACTAATTACGAGATTAATGCAATGCAAGAGGAGCAGCAGATGCTTCGTGACCTTGTAACTGACTTGCAGGAGAGTTTGGAGAGCATGAATCGCCGATTTATCTCTTCACGTGTTTCCATTGGCTCCCTCGAAGGGAATGAAAATACCGAGGAAGACTCTAGTGACGAAGACCACCAGGATGAAGATGTTATCGCAGTTACCCAGGGATCCGTGCTGAAGAACGAGATCGTATATCCCCCTATTCACGTTGAGAAGCAGGATCATGATATGCCTATAACACAGAAGGTCGTGGCTGCACCTGCACCTGCACCTGCAAAGAAACAGGTTCCTGTCCCCGAGCCTGAAGAGGAAGAGGAAGAGGAAGAGGAAGAGGAGGCAGGTCCCGATGTGTCCATCCCTGATGAGGAAGAGGAAGTAGAAGAGGAGGAAGCCGAGGAAGAGGAGGAAGAGCTTGAGCTAGAGGAGTTCACTTTTAAGGGCAAAACCTACTTCAAGGATGATGATAATAACGTCTATAACGATGATGGTGAGGTGATTGGTCGCAAGGTTGGTCCCAATGTTGTCTTTAACAAGAAGTAAATAAAATGACAAGTAGAAAATAGAAATGATCTGTGCTCCTACAATCGGTCTAGCAGTAATTGTATTCGCCTACCTCGGCGCTAGCTTAATAAAACAACAACAAGTTGCCCTCGGCACATTTTTAATGATGGCCCTTGCAGTTGGTTTAATCCAGGCTCTCTGCATGTATACAAGCGATTTCATGGCATGGGGTGCGCTCCTAATTGTCGGCGTATTTTTCCTTCTGAGCCTACTTTCTGTAGTTGGCGTTTTTGGTAGTCCCGATGCAGGTCCTCAGCCATGTGGTTCTTGCGGTCCAAAGCCAAAACCATGTGTTCCTGTATGTCCTCGTTGCAATGACTGTAAGCGCCGCTGCCGCTGTGCTTAAGGATTTTAGCCTTCTCATAAGCAGGTATTAAATGTCTGGACGCAGTGTTAAAGATGAGTTTCTCCTTGGTGCCATGACTTTTCTTAATTGGTTATGGGACACAAGTGTATATTTATATGAGGAAGCTGGCAAAAGGTGTGGGCGTGGTTGGGCGGCTTTTATGAAAGAAGAGGAGGTGTGGCATATTTTTGAGAATGGTGCCGCCTACCCGTGTGAAGCTGCTGAGGCCGATCAGCCTCAATGGATATATAATGTAACACGTAACCACTTAATTTTGAGTGAAGATGGACCCTTTGATCCAGCTGCTCTGCATCATTGTCAGTATATTGGAGGTAGTATTAAACGTGGAGATGAAGAGATATATGATATGACTGATTTCTTGACAGCTGTGCGAGTTCATGGGACAGAGCAACCATCGGTTAAAGTTCTCGTATGGGCATGGGCCGCTTGGACAGGTAGGAAAGAGGTTGGTTGGGTGGCGAGCCAAAGAGCGCCTTACAATGTGGTGTTGATGGATACTAATGCAGATGAGAGCACATATGAGGTGACTGCTTCTAGCGCTTAAAATAAGGGCTGACTGCGTTCACGGGCTTAAAATTTGAATTTTACGATTTAAGTAGGTCAAATGGCAGCCACCGATATGCAATTCACGCCTGAGACACCCATTCCGACAGGGAGCTGGACTCTCTACTTTCATGCCACCGACGAGACAAAGTGGAATCTGGACTCATTCCAGAAAATTGGTTCTGTTAAGACCTGGAATGATTTCTGGCTTATGATGGAAAAGATGACACCCGAGATCTTTGCGCGAGGAATGTTCTTCTGGATGCGCGATCCTCTGCCGCCACTTTGGGAAAACAAGGAAAATATCCGCGGTGGCAACTATAGCATCCGTGTTTCTGAAGCTGATATACCAAATATCTTCACTCGCTATTCAATTGCATCCATGATGGGTCAGGTATTTACCGCCCCAGATGCAGATAATCGTGTGCAGGGCTTCTCTATTGCGCCCAAGCGCGGTTTCTCTGTGCTGAAGGTCTGGAACCAGAACGCTGATCGCTGGTCTGATCCTGCAGATCTTGAGCTTCTGAGCGATAAGATCAAGCGCGAGGATGTAATGTATGCACCTTTCGTGACTAAGCGATTCTAGTGAGGGAGAGTGCCTGAGAAGGCCGCGCAGTCGGCCGACGCTGGCGCTGTGGCCACACAGCGCTTCTCCCTCATGCTCCCTACGCCTGGCGTTGCCAGAATATAAGATATAATAAATAAACAATACCTACTTGTCTGTAAATTAGAAACAAGTAGGTATTTTTTTTGAAGGTCTGACAAGTAGGGTGTTAGTTTTATAACAAACTACATATCAAACGTTGCGTAGCCCGAGGGGGTTGAGGGGGACAGGATGTCCCCTCCTCACTTCTTCTCAATCAAACGCGCCAAGATCAACTTTACCTCACCAAGATTTGCAACAGTGTAGCGCAAGATCAGCGGGAAATCGTTCTTGAGGTAGAGCTCAATATTCTGGCACAGGTTAGTGCACTTCGTGAAGAGCACCAGATGCTTGAGCAAGAACACGCCCTGCACAATCTCATTAGTAGGCTGCACATGCTGGATCTTAATTGAACCGTTGTTCTCCGTAATCACAGTCTCCTGTTCTGCGAAATCACCCGCACAATGGAAAATCAGATCAGATCCAGATGAAGTAATCTCTACCTTCTCACCCAGCATAGACATATCGCGACAGATCTTCTGGAAATCAGTGGAAGGCATATGGATGATTGAGGTGAAATTCAAGTTGGGGATATTGAAACCCTGCACATTGGTATCAAAGAGCTTCAAGAAATAGTTTGTAGTAGTATTCTTCTCAGAGTTCTCCATTTTGATACCCAACTTATTAGGATTGGAAGCAGGCAGGTAGAGGGTCAGCGAATCATTATTGCCCATAGTCTTGATGAGCTTGAAGAGGTAAATCATATTGACACCAAGGATATACTTGGAAGGGCAATAGAAGTGCTCAAACCGATCGGCCTGCAGACGCAGATAAACGCACACGGTGTGAGTCTCATCCATGGCCACAATGCGAATGCCCGTGGAATCAAACTCAAGATCAACCTCGGCAAGAATCTCCTTCAAACCTTCGACTAATGTCCTGAAAGCTCCGGCCTGGACAGTCTTTACTTCAAAAAGGTTCCCATTGGCGTTGGCCTTACTTGCTGCGGTTGTTACAGACATCACTACCTTCTGAAGTCGCCGGGGCTTTAGATATGTGCGTAAATTCCGCAAAACTATAGTGGAGAGGTGACACATAAGCTATTGACAGACCTTAAAGAAGAAAGTATCAATGCGTTATGCTGACATGTAGAGATTGGGGCGCCTTCATAAGGGGATTTACATAATGTTCGGCCGTTATAGCAGCGCGGCTTTTCTTTTTTTATGGACGGCGCTTCTGAGTCTTGGGACTTTCTGTTTCATGCAGCCGGTTCGCGAAAAGACCTTTCCAGCATGGGGCTATAATATGTATCTCAGAAACTCAACACATGTTCTACACATTCATCACGCATTTCATATGTTATCATTGGCGCTTATAATCGCTGTAATAGTTTTCGTATCGCGAGGTCATTTTACATCGCCAATTCTTGTGCTTCTCGGCACATTAATTGGTGGTTCTCTTTCGGATCTCTTCTATGACGATATCCGTGAATGGAAATGGGCTGTTAATCCTAGTGCTTATGAAGGTGGTGTAGTTGAGAAACAGTCAATCGCTTCTAGTTACGCCGCGCACGACGAGTCTTCAGGCGGGGAAGAAACCCAAGGGCCTTCTTTGACAAACCCTTCGCCCGATCCATATACCGATAGCCAGCAAGGGCAACTGCAGGGGCAACAACACCAAAGTTAGCTACAACCGGGCTCATGATAGAGGGCATGAAGAAACCGCCTCTATGACTACGACGGCTCCTACTTCTCCTCCGCGCACCACCAGCAAAGTTTGCTGCGAGTGCAGGGCGAGCAATCAGATCAGGGACAGGCAGGGATTTATTCTCGCCTGGACCCCATGCTGCCGGCATCTGATAATGTGGATTTACATATTGAAGAGGCGCATAGCCTGCACCACCACGTTGCCTTCTACGTGTCCTTCTATTAGTGCGCTTTTTCATATCTAATTAGTGCTGCAGCAAAAAAATTTGCTGGGACCGACGGCAGGCAAGGGTGGTACCTGCACTTTCACGCCTAAAGCAATCGCAAGAACACAATCATCATGTCATCCGTTAACGCAATTCAGAAGAAGGATCACCGCCAGCACATCTTGGATCTGCCTGATACTTATATCGGCTCTACCGAGGCCGTATGTGAGAATCAGTGGATCTTCGACGATGCAATTGGCAAGATGGTTTATCGTGCTGTGGCATTCAACCCTGGCTTCTACAAGATCTTTGATGAGCTCATTGTAAATGCCCGTGATGCCGTCGTGCGCTCCAACACAACTGAGGGAGCAACACCAATCAAGCATATTGGAGTGGAGGTTGTCGAAACCGACTGTGGTCAGATGATCATTGTCGAGAACGACGGAGATGGTATCCCTGTTGAGATACATCCAGAATATAAGGTAATGGCCCCTGAGTTGATCTTTGGCCATCTACTGACAAGCACCAACTATGATAAGGGCGAGGAGAAGATCGTCGGTGGTAAAAATGGTTATGGTGCCAAGCTCACCAATATCTACTCCAAGATCTTCACTGTAGAGGTGAAGAATCCAGGTTGTAGTAAGCATTATGAGCAGACATGGTCTGATAACATGACTGCCTGCTCCAAGCCTACTGTAAAGAAGATGACAGGTAGCAAGGGTATGGTTCGCGTGGAGTTTGTGCCTGACTACGATCGCTTCTCTGGGGTGCTTGGTGAGGACGGCTTGCTCTCTGCTGATATGCTTGGCGTGCTGTATACGCGTGTAATTGAGCTGGCGGCAGTTGTAGGCAACGGTGTCAAAGTCTCTTGGAACAAGGCTGTGCTGCCTACAAATACATTTGAGAAGTATGTGAAGCTATTCTGTCGCGACGGTGCTTCTGTATTCCATGAAGTGGCTGGCCCTCGTTGGGATATTGCAGTGGCACTCACCTCTCATCTGGCAGACGAGTGTGACTGTAATCATGTTAGCTTTGCAAATGGTATTAGGACACGTAAGGGTGGTAAGCATGTTGAGGCGGTGCAGAAGAATGTGATTGGTGACTTCTGCGAGGCGGCCAAGAAAAAGAAGGTTGAGATCAAGCCAGCTCAGCTGCGCGACAATGTTATCTTCTTCATCAATGCAACCATTGTAAATCCCAGCTTTGATTCGCAGACGAAGGACTTCTTGACTACGCCGGCTAGTAAGTTTGGCTCTTCACCGAAGTTCTCTGGTTCTCTGGTTACTGGTCTGATGAAGTCTGGCCTACTAGAGGAGGCCAAGCAGATTCTAGAGGCAAAGTTGGACAAGGAGGCAAAGAAAACTGATGGCAAGAAGCGCAGCACTCTGCGTGGCATGCCCAAGCTAGAGGACGCTACTCTTGCTGGCACTGCAAAGTCTGTTGAATGCACTCTTATCTTGACTGAGGGAGATTCAGCCGCGACATCTGCCATCTCTGGCCTACAAATTGTAGGTCGCGAGCGTTGGGGTGTGTTCCCTCTAAAAGGTAAGCTCTTGAATGTGAAGGATATCTCTCTTGCCAAGGTGAATGCCAATGAGGAACTTACAGCCATCAAGAAGATTCTTGGGCTTGAGCATGGCAAGAAGTATAAGGATGTGAAGTCTCTGCGTTATGGACGTGTTATGGTGATGGCAGATCAGGATCATGATGGATCGCACATTAAGGGTCTGCTGATGAACTTCTTCCATACAGAGTGGCCTGAGCTACTGCAGCTAGGTTTCGTCTGTTCCCTTCTAACGCCCATCTTGAAGGCAACACGCGGTAAGACACAGCACTCCTTCTATTCCATTCCCGAGTTTGAGGCATGGCGTGAGGCGAATGGTGGCCATACGCGTGGCTGGTCTATTAAGTATTACAAGGGTTTGGGCACTTCCACTCAGCAGGAAGCCAAGGAGTGGTTCAAGGATCTGCATGAGGTGAGCTATGTTTGGGACGAGGAGGCAAATGACAACATCTCATTGGCTTTCACTAAATCGCGTGCAGATGATCGTAAGACATGGCTCGCTACTTATGATCCCAAGCGCTGTATTTCACTTGGAGAGGATGGTGCTGTGTCCTACACCTCTTTCATTAATGATGAGCTGATTCACTTCTCCAACGCCGATAACATCCGTTCTCTGCCACATCTGATGGACGGCATGAAGCCTTCTCAGCGCAAAGTCCTCTTCTCCTGTCTCAAGCGCAACCTGACAACCGAGATTAAGGTTGCCCAGCTCGCAGGCTACGTATCAGAGCATGCAGCTTATCACCATGGTGAGAAGTCTCTTGCTGACACAATCAAGGGTATGGCGCAGAACTTTGTGGGCAGTAATAATATTAATCTGCTGAAGCCTATTGGTCAGTTTGGTTCTCGTATTCAAGGTGGCAAAGATGCAGCTTCTGAGCGTTATATCTTTACTGCCTTGGAACCAATCGTTGGAACTATGATTCACAAAGCCGATGCACCTCTACTGAAGGCACAGGATGATGATGGTATGGCCATTGAGCCAGAGTATTACATGCCCGTGGTGCCCTTGCTTGCAATCAATGGTTCTCTCGGTATTGGCACGGGTTTCAGCACATATGTGCCGGCACACAAACCCGAGGATGTCATTGCTCTGCTACGCTGTCGCCTGAATGGACAAGTAGAGAGTTTGGCAGGTCATGCATTGGATCCTTGGTGGGCAGGCTTCAAGGGCCGCATGACCCGTGTAGATACACATAAGTGGCTGACTCATGGCTGTTATGAGATTGATGAAGAGGCTATGACGATTACTATTAGTGAGCTACCTGTCGGTGTCTGGTCCAAGGACTATAAGGAGGACTTGGATAAGATGTGTGCAACGGATGAGGCAATTGCAGCGTCTGGCTTGCGCAATTACGATAGCCTTTATAATGACGTGGATGTAAAGTTCGTGCTCTACGTGACTGATGAGGTTATTGATATGGCACAGCGTAATCCCACGGCATTTGAGAAGCTTTATGGCTTGACATCATCATGGAGCACGACAAACATGAACTGCTTTGACGAGAACATGAATATTGTTCGCTATGAAACGGTGGGTGATATGATTGAGGCATTCTTCAATGTGCGATTGGCTGCATATGATGATCGTAAGCGTGTGCAGCTGGAGGAGCTGGAAAAGGAGCGTGTGGAGATTGATGCCAAGCGCAAGTTCTTGCTAGCTGTGATTGAGGATAGGATCAAGCTTGTGCGTCAGACGGATGCATTCATTGTTGAACAGCTAAAGGGTCTGGAATTGCCGCCACTATCTGATCCTGAGAAGCCAGATCAGATTGAGGCTTATGATTACTTGATGAGACTGCGCATTGATCGTGTGAAGGCCGCGGCTATTGCAGAGTTGGAGCGCCTATATGCTGAGCATACTGCAACCATGGAGGAGCTGCGCGGTAAGACTGCGGGGGAACTGTGGGAGGAGGATCTAGATGCATTTGAGGAGGCGTGGAATAAAATGGTTGTAGCACGCGAGGCTGAGACTGCTGACATGAAGGCTGATGGGGCAGCGGCGGCGGCAAAGGGAAAGAAGAAGGCTGCTGCAAAGACGCGCCGCTAAAAGGGGAACTTATCAGGCTTCTCCATATAAGAACCATTAGGGGATGTCTTAGTACCAGCCGAAGACATGCTAACAGGATGTGACATAGGCACGGGCATTGTGGAGATATCCTTCAAATAGAAAAAATGATGTTGAACTTCTGACATAACACGGGGAACAACCCAGTCAATAACAAGCTTATTAAGCTCGGCAATCTGCCCACCTATATTTGCGCCCTGATTCTTACCATAAGTGTAATACTGAGCGCGCATAATAATTTTTAGTTCATCAACACTCTGCGGGTCAATAACCCAGCGCTTCTCACCGCTACGTATATAAACCTCTGAGCGAATGGCATTTTGAATAATATCAATATTCTCAGAGCTAAAGAAGGCGACGCTGAGGGTATTCTTTTCCCAATTACCGCGAGTCATATCATCAACAAACTCTGGCTCAGCCTTCTTCTGATAGTCAAAGCCTGTAAATGAAGAGGGTAGTGATCCACCGGCAGAAATAGATTGGGCGAAATTAACACGACCATTTTGCCCACCATACGCCGGCTGTGATGGATATAAGAAATCTGGAAGTGCTGACCCTTCTGGTGCTGCGAGAGCATTCTCATAACAGTCAGCCATTTTAACTAACTTTGACACTTTTTTTTAAATAATATTAACAAGTGAATGTCTTCAATCCACAGCACAATTGCTCAAATACCCTCTTCTGCCCCGTATTACCTTGTATTACCTGGTGCATTACATGGAGCACCAGATGCTAATGTAAATACATATAGTGAATCAACGCCGGGCAACTTTACTTTTTCACCATTAAGTGGTGATCTACTAACAACACTTAGCAATGGCAATTGTCTATTGCGCGACATGGGTAAAACTGTAATTTCAGCAAATCGCACTTTCCGGAAAGTGCAATATTTATCATCAGGATATTCAACAACAGAAGGTGTTGTTGGTTCAACAAACACATATGAAACTGTATATGTAGAACTTGGCATACCATCATTCCTCGGCGGTTCAACATTTGGACCAATCGCAGGCTTAATTCGTTATGGCTAATTTTTGTTGTGTTTAATAGATGAACTATTCATTAGTGTTCTACATACTCTTTTGTATTGCAGTCGGCCTCGGTGGCACAATGGGTCTTGTGCGTGCAAGCAGAGTCTTAGCTGCAATTGTTTTCTTCATTTTAGCAGTTCTTATCTTTGTATTCTTTGGCCTTCGTTGGTTTCAATATGGAGGTGGTGACGTAACATCATGGCCCCCGGTTATCAATAGTTGCCCCGACTATTTAACAATGTATACACGTGGAACTGGTGAATCAGCTGTAAGGAGCTGTGTTGATTTGGTAGGTGTATCAAAGAATGGTGCTTTGGCTAAATTCCCAAATGTTGAACAAGGAACACAACCTCCATCAGATAATAAATATTACTTCCCTCAAAACATAAATCCTTCAGCAAAGCTTTCTGATTCCCCTCAGAAGCTCTGTTCATACTGTATCCAGTCTGGCCTTTCATGGGATGGCCTTGTAAATGGTAATTCATGCACTGGAAAAGCTGCAGGAGGTGGCAGTGGAAGTGCTAGTGGAGGGGGGTGCCCAGCCAACTAGACAGCCTAAGCAGCCTGCTAACTAAACGCTTAGGAGTTTAGGGATATTATGAATCAGACACAGATATCATTTCATCCTGATATTGAAGCCAGTATGAAAAACTGGCTTGAAAAACGGGACGCCCCAGCATTTTTATTGCTAGGGCCTCCTGGTGTTGGTAAAACTACCTTGACATATAGAGTCGCAAAACAACATGGATTTTATATCAAAGAGTATAACGCTTCACATGTGCGGACAGGTAGTGTGTTCAAACAGCAGTTACTTCCACAGCTGGCGCAAAATGGTATAACGTCACTCTTTCACACAGATTGTCCAAACGGTAAGCTATTATTGCTAGATGAGATTGATGGTATGAGTCAAGGCGAGCGTGGTGGATTGCAGGAGTTACTAACTTATTTACGTCAGAAGTCTGTGGGTCCTTGTCCCCTTGTGCTAATTTGTAATGAGATCCGTGGTCGCACTATGCAACAGCTTCAGAAGATTTGTCGTTCCCATCTTGTGCAGAAGCCGCAAAGAAGCTTAGTTGAGAATTACCTTGGTAAGAATATTCCAGATGCGTGGTATGATACAGGTGACCTTCGACGAATGCTTCGGTGGTCAGATGGTATTGAGATGACAACACAAACACCAGAGGCTGTGTCAAATCAAATAACTGATCCGAATCACTCTCAGGAGAGTCTTTGGGCTGCTTGGCACACACTATATGAAGAGTGGGAGCAATATGAGGAGCTAGAATTAGAAACGAAAGATACAAACCTTGCCGGCCTTCTATTCCATGAAAATCTCCCTAAACGTTTAACTGGACATAGTTATGACGACTATATGAAGATATTTGATATGCTCAATGCTTCTGATCGTGCAGATTATTGGGCATTTTTCCATCAATGTTGGAATTTGCTTACACCAAGTTATATACTAAAGCTAAAGCTACCTAATCTTCTTCTAAGGGATTATCAAATTAAGCCAATTCATGGCAAGATACCAAACTCACAAGATCTTCAATATACACAGGTTCTAACAAAGCAGAGTCTCCTCTTTAATGTGTGGAAAGAGATGTGTCGCCTTTTTGACACAGAACATATTTCTATACGTGTCCAGCCTACTTTTGTGGCACAGCCAGGTATTCCTGAAAAAACGGTTACAACGATTGGACTTGTAGGAGAGATGTGTCGTCAGGAGGATCGCCCAGAACCTGTTGCTAAGGTTGCTAGCACAAGCCGATCAAAGAAGGCTGCTGTTGCGGCTGCAATAGTAGATGCAACTGAAAATGCATTAGATGCAATTGCAGCTACAATTAAACCTAAGGCGACACGTTCGCGGAAAAAGGTTATTGCTGAAGAGGAAGCTCATCAGGATATAAAAAAGAAGAGACCAACAAAGAAGACTGACGTCCAAGGCGCTGTGCTCGCCCTATAATTTGCTGTTCAGTTGAACTGTCCATCTTATGAAGTATAAAAATATCAGTAGCTGCCTCTAGATTCAGACCTGCACATTGTATGTCTGATTGTAGACATAAAACCTTTGATTCACCGTTACGAAATCTATCAATAGCGGCTGCAATCATATCCTTATTACCAGAAAGAATTTCGGTTGTTATTCCACTCTCTTCTAGCTTCGCTTTAATTTTAGAGAATATATCTTGATATCTGCAGAAAAGGAGGAATTTTCCATTTGGTTTTTCTTTAACCCCTTTCAATACAGCATCTAATTTGCTTGGTTTTTGTTGAACCGCCTTCTGTTTTTGACAAGTAGGTAGTGATTGTTTATTATTTATTGCTGTAAGTTTTGTTGTATCTAGGGGTGTGCGACACCATACACAGTTTGCTGAGGCTCTGGAAGAAATATGCTGCAAAACACATCGCGCGCATATAACATTATTACAGCATGGAAGAAGCACTGGTGTTGCTGCTTTTAGAGGCTCGTAACAAATTTCACAATCTGTTTGTTCTGTATTACTAATGCGTTCCTTTATGGATAGTTCTTGTGTGCGAAGAGAAGACAAGCGTCCTGTAAGGTTGGCAATAGCTTGTTCTTTCTGTTGGGGTGAAGCATATTCAAGCTGTTGTTTAAATTCTAAGGTTTGCTCTGTCCTGCGGATATCTTTGCGAATATTTGCTAAGACTGCATCTACAAGTGATGTTTCTGTTTCCTCTTTTACACCGAGCCCACGCAAGGCACCTTCTGTATTACCTGCATTTAGCATTTCACGAATTTGAGGTGTTATAAATCTGCGAACAATTGTCTCTTCTGCAGGGGCTTCACATACAATAGTTGCACGATTAAATGCTGGCAACTGAAGGCTCTGTTCTAAGAACTCTTTTTTTGTGCGCAATACTTGATAATATCTCTGTGGATTGTCAGATAGATAGTTTTCAAAGAATCGGTAGGACATGAAGAAGGATCTTCGCGTGTTACCCATATTTGCTTGTAAATAGTTATGATATTCAGGTTCAAGTGGTAAGTTTTCATTCATGATAACGTTTGAATAGTAATAGTTATAAGGTGAGATTATATTTTGCCAAGACGCCGTTAAAAACCAGATAAATGCCGCTTTTAACGGCGACCTTGATGATGGCATGACCATTGAATCAACTTCATCTACATATATCCTCTTCCACTGTATATCAGCATCTCTACATAGTTCGTCAAAATAACGATATAATGTATTACTGACAAGCACACAATCTGAGGCTAATATATCTGCCACAATAGTTTCTCTGCCAAGGTCGCGTTTTGAAGTGCAGAAAAAACAGTTAAGTTTTGTCTGCTTTTCTATTGCGGTCTTCCATTGTCTATATAATATATGTGGAACTATAATTAATGTTGCACCAAAATTATTATCTGTTGTTATGTTCTGCACTGAGAAAGTATGTTCTCTCTGGGGTCCATCTGAAATACATCTCTTATAAGATATTGAATCTTGCGCTGATGTCAGGGCAATATGAGCCAATGCAACAAGGGTTTTACCCGAACCAACCTGATCACCAAGGATACCAATACGACTATAGAATGTTGTATCATCTAATTCTATACCACGCATCATCTCTTCTTCGCGTGTCACCATTGCCTGTAGAAGTGCTTTCTGATGATCACGAAGAGGCACTTTTATCTCTGGAGGCGTCTGACATGTAGGGCTGTTGGGTGTAAGTGAAGAGCTATAAACATTATTCATTAATGTTATATAATCTGCTATGGATTCAGCCATCAATTTCTGAATAAATGCTTGTGGGTTGGTTTAGGCATTGGCGTAGAAGTCTCTTAGAGCAGGCTCTTTGATAAAGTCTTTCAGTTTTAATGAAGTCTTCTTTGGCAGAGGATCCAGTTTTGAACTGATCATCTGTTTCTTGGAGTGTGTATTCTCTGAATGGCAGATAACCAGCATGCATTTCATTGGATCCATCTGGATTGTTGGATGTTTGTAGTATTCCAAGAATGATGGTTCTTCGGCTTTCTGAAGACTCTCATCATAGCTGTGTGTGCGAGCATAGGACCTCTTATATACAAGGGGGCCAGCAGTTGTGTGATTTGCTGGCCATGGACCGATACGCCAAATCTCCTTCAAGTCAGAGAAATAGTAGTAGAGTTCACTTGAACCAGCGAGCTCTACTTTTGGCTTTGATCTGAGGCTGCGAACAGCATATGCAACCCGCTCTGGTGGATAGTAATCGTCATCGTCCATACAGACAATTATATCTCCTTTTGCCTCCTTATTAAGAATATTTCGTTTTGCACCAATATTCAACTTCTCTTCATGACGTATATAGCGAATATTAGGGAGAGACTTTGCTGCTTCTTTAAAGAGATCTTCAACAGATTCTGTTCCATCATCTAAGATAACCCACTCCATGCGTGTGTGTGGATATGTTTGGTGTTTGTAACAAGCTATGGCCGCTGGGATAAAACGCCGACGGTTATAGGTTGGTGTAATTACACTTACGAATGGTTGAGTTTCCATGCTTCTTGGCTTCTAGGAGTGAGCATTGTTTAGGCGTTTGGCTCCTATTCTTCTTCTGGTTTAACTTTTTCTAGAAGGGGCGCACCTGTTGCTACCGCCAAACCAGATTGCAGAAGACCCCTATACTTGTCCATGTTTGCAATATAATGATCTTGATGATCTGCTGGATCCCAGCGGAAAGGCCAGAGCACAAGGGCACCAATCCAGGACTCTGGTTTCATTTTAGTTATAGGAATAAATGCATACATATGGGGTAAATTATTTGTAAGGTATAGGAAAAATAGGATACATGCAAATAGAACTATAAGAGGTGGTATATTCATTGCAAATAATGTAATAATTGCCCCTATAGCTGACCCGTAGATGAAATATAGTATTCTAATTAAGATATGTCTATGGATTCCTGCATTTGCCGCCATTGAGCCAAGGACACATGATCCAAGAACTCCCATTATAATTAAAAATGTTCTTAATGCACTATTCATTGTTGTTTTAGCAACACTTAGCTGTTTTGCTTTTGCCTCCTCTTGTTTTCTCTTCTCTTCTGCAGCTGCTGCTTGATTAGCCTGCCCCCTTTTTACTTGTTCTGCGTTTGCTTTTTCTTGTTGTTCTTTCTGCTTCTGCTCAGCGGCATATGTATCGGCCGCCGGATCAGATACAAGATTATTTACTTTAAACGCAATTGTATTCTGAAGCTTCTCCAATAAGCTCATCCTCTTTTCTCTATTTAGAGCAAAATTATATGAGCTTAGAGCGCATATTTCAAGCCACCATTACCACCTGTTGCCACGAAGAAGTTATAACTCTCAACGTAAACACTTAAATTATATACATAATTTGTATCAATTGGAAGTGGATATGGATCAACCTCTAGTTGGAAAAGGCGAATGCGACTAGTGTTTATGGAACCGGCTGGCTGTGAAGTGGGCGAATGTAGGGTAAATGAATAAAGTCCAAGGCCAGGAGAACCTACACCAGCACTATACTTCCATGATGTAACATCCGTATAGTAATTATAAGACTTTTCCTCCTGCAACTCATTACCATCGCCTAACAGTCGGAGAGTGCGTATAATTTCTTGTTGTCCTTGAGGAACATTAAGGCCTGACGAGTAGATAAGTGCTGCATAAGCCGGTATGACTGGTGTTGGTATATATGGTGGGCGAGGATATGTCCACCAATTAGTGTAATTAAACCAATCATTTCTATACTGCACTGAATCTGATCGGCGTGGGACAATAAATAGGCGGGGAACCATGTTGTGTGTTTCCAGATCAATTAGCTGCCGATTATAGAGGCCATCATAATCATAACGTGTTACTTGGGTCAAAAGATAATTTAATGGGGTTGCAGCAAACACCTCTTGTTCCGTTTTCGTAAGATATACATACGTTGCCTGGATACGAGGATATATAGCAAGTGTATTTAAAGGCGGAGGCGTGTCGCCAACATCAACAAGAAAAGTGCGGAACTCAGGATCTAGAGATGTATTTGGATTGAAAGTTGGATTGTTAGGGTTCTGACCAGAAGGTGTTGGGGCTTTTGAGAATCCTGGACGAACCCGATTTCCTGCTGCGTCGAGAATAGTATATAGGTCTTGCAAAGGTCGCAAGGTAATTTGAATTTCTGCTTCGGTATATTGCATTGCAATCATTGGGAAAGCATTTGAAATCTCTTCACAAAACCAAAAGGGAATTGGCACTTGTATAGTTGTAGCAGGTATAGAGGGACGATTAGCTTGCGCACCTCCAGCTACTGTTGGGTCTTGATAGACTGTTGGGTAACCTACTACCTCTGAGCCGCCACCATATAGACCTGTGCCAGGATTTGTTAGCTCTGGTGTATCGCCAACAAGTTTGCGCCAGCCATCATATGTATCTTTGGGATAGTCGGTTTGCGCCTTGCTAACAATATATGTCCCGTCAAACTCCTGAATCTTTTGACCACCAACAATAAATGCTATCCGATCAATAATCTGTGCCCCAATGAAGCGGGACCAGGCGAAGTTATACTGCGCACGATCATTGTCATTTACAAACTTCGAATAAATTGCAGGTAGGTCAAATGTAAAGTAGATCTCACTTACAAGGTCAGCTACGCGCTGGATTTTACACCTGATCTGAATTGGCCGATCAAAGAACAACTCATCGGGCCCTTCACATGCTAATGTCGTTGATTCAAGCGAAAAGTGTGAATATCGCCGGAACGCCTTATAGAAGTATGTCATTTCAGGATTACCACTAAGGAGGACATTCTGTGCCCCGAAACTAACTAAACTAAGAAGACCACCACCAGGCATTGCTGTTGTCCAGTAAGGAAACTTTAAGTGAGGGGCGCGGCCGCCCCTCATACTCCCTCGCCAGCCTTCGGCCACTATTATTATATCGTTAAGCATGAAAGACATGTAGGGTTGATATTTTTATTAAGCTCTACATGTCAGTGTTTGTTTGGTTTATAATTGCGTAGGTGGTCGAGGGACAGTAGCGCTCCGCTACGGCCAAGAGGCACTCTCCCCTCAGGCTAGGGGTCATAGGGGAGCGCAGCTCCCCTACTGGGACACCCACCAGTTGTCCGTCAAATAAGGCGGTGTTGTCAGGCCATTATCAGACTCAATTTCAGAAGATGGGCCCTCATTCATCAGCTTCTGTATTTCACTGTAGCTAACAGCATAATTGAAATAGAATAAGCGACTTAACATACCAGACATAGGATTCTGCTTCATGATAGTTAAACCAGTATCATCAGTTGAAGGCACTACGTTATGGCTGAGCTGGATGCCATTAGGACTGAATATGCAGTAATCACCATAGTTTTGGTATGGTGCAGTGCCCTCAAAGTTTAGCTTCTTAGCAATATTACCATTCAAGTATACTTCTAGTGCATTATTTTGGAGAACAAGGACCATATGGAACCACTTGCCAATTGGCACATTATCAATATCAATATAATTGTTCCATGTAGCAAAGGAATTCATATATACACGGATTGTATTCTTCTGATTATGCATGAATACAGCTGGGCCCATTATTGGATAAATAGTTGAGCTACCCTTATGGAATATATGACGGAGACCTGCAGAATCGCCGAAACTATTTGCATTCAGATAGAGGAAATAAGAGTAACTAAATTCAATCCCTGATAATTCATTGTCAGATACAAATGTTGGTTTAGAGCGAGGATTTGTAGGGTCTTGTGTAATAGTGCGTGTCTTAGGGCTCATATATGTTTTCGGGGCCAATTCAATCCGGGAAGAACCAAGGCGCTTATACATCTTATATAGCGTCTCAGCTGCAAACATCAGTGCATATAGGATGAAGCATGCAAGAACACCCAAAAATACCTGAGGTAGTAACCCAGAACCTAGCAAAGGATTGGATGATGCTTCTCCTGTAGTTGCGTTCATTAATATCTACCTATAAAAGATATTAGCCAACGCTATTGTTCTGACAAGTATGATTGTTTATGGATATACCTAAGAGTGCTATGAACATTCTTTAGCAGTCTATTACTGCTAAGGCAGTGGGCATGTGAGCTACGCTTACTGCACGTTCGCTACATGGCGGAGCCAAGTAGCCAAGGGTCAATAGACTGCGTCTATTGGCCGTTCATCTTGGGGTAATCAAACGTCGTGCCAGAACTGGGATCAAAGAATGACTTGAACCAATCGCCTAGACTCTTAGATGCATTAGGGCCAGCCATATATATTCTATATACTTCGTCAGGATTGAGTGCATAACCGTATGCGGTCATACCACTGATATAACCACCATAACCACCACCTAACAGGGGCTTCAATGAGTAGCCAGCATCAACCTTATAAAAGCTAGGGAGAGTGCAAGAGCGCGCTAACTTACCATCCATATATACATCACACATACGACCACTGAGGACAATTGTCACATGCACCCACTTCTGCATATCAAAGTTAGGCAAGTCACAGATCTCTGTGCCATTATCCGTCAAAGAACTGGGCTGGAGTGTTGTGTAACGCTTCAGCACCTCAGCAGCAGGAAGGGCATTCTGACCGGTAGGTGCATCGGCTGTATGAATGCGAATCTGCATATTATTTGTATTGGCACCGACAGTTACAAGCATTGTTGCGAATGTATTGCCTGAAATCTCTAGGACGTGCTTCTGGTAACCTTTACGATATGTGAAATCATTCAGATAGATCCAGAAGCTTACGCCAAACTCACCGCCTTCATAGAGGGGTGGTAACGAATTAATCCCATATGCTGGTGCCGGGTTTGAGCGTGTATCTGCAGATATAGGCCCACCGAATAATACAGTTGATGTAATCATAGAAGGGGAGGTCAAATAACTAAACAAGTAGTATAGAGCCAATATCGCCAAAACCGCAACAAGAACCTTAATTGCTGTGCCAGTCAGAGGATTATCTTTAAGAACCTGAATACCTTCCATCTCTATCTACTTAATGTAAAAATAGTATGCGGATCGCATCTTTATGCATATGGGGAACTCCATTGTTTATACGGATTACTTGGTTGCGCCTGCGACATACAAAATAGACCTCCAGGGCATCCAAACTTTGGCAATTTAAATCCATCTATTGCAGGTGCCCCCCTTGTATCACTAAGTGCTTTGCGCGCAGCCTCAACTTCATCAAATGTAAGGCGGCGAGCTGCTGCTTGTGTCAATCCCATAACACCTACTATTGCAGAGTTACCAGCCTTCAAAGGGGAGGTCTGTATAGATGGGTAGAACTTACAACTTATTGACCCAACAATTTGATTATTATAGACAACATCAAATCTGCGACCTTCACGAAGAATTGCCAAATGCAACCATTTTTGCATTGGAATTGGTGGAAGTTCTAGCACTTCTAACATACTCCCACCATCACTCTTAACAGTTTGTATTGCAAGACGTGCAGCCGGAACTTTGGAGTTGCCCATTGATGTTGATACATCAAGTGACCACACACCAGGTATTGAGAGCAGAGACACGTAGGGGTTATTCAAACTTGATGTGCGATTCATTGCAACGATCTTCATAAAAGAGATGAATGTTGATCCATTAACTGTTTGAAGTAATTTCATTGATTGATCTGATGTCATGACGTTTGTGCTAGCTGATAAATCTATTGTTGCATCATTTACTATTGCAAGTTTAGCTTCACGATTATAGAATGTGTTAAATAGCATATAAGCAATAAAAATTGCTAATACTGCTATTATTCCGTATGCATATGCGTTCATCCTCTACTACTCATCTAGGGAATTTATAGTGCAAGATTATCTATATTTTACATATTACTATTTATTGATGGCATGACAGAACATGTTACGCTGTCTTGTATATCTGTTCCATCAAACTTGCTTAGTGGAGGTATCATATCACGAAGTTCTCCAGGAAGTAGCGAGCGAGCCCAGAGTTGGAGAAGTCTTACCTGTGCAAATGAGCCAAGGCGCGGGTCAGGACCTAGTATTGTTGGGGAACTTATAAAGACAGGCAATGCATTATATACAACTGACCTGTAGAGTCGTCCATTCATATATACATCCATTACTGTATTACCAAGAACAACACCAATTCTAAATCCTTGGCGAATTGGAACATTTTCAACACGAATATTTATTTGATCCCTATTAACTGTTGTAGTTGAAACAATTAGATCATTTGTATCCTTGTCAAAGTATATTGCTAAATTATATTCTTGTCCAAATTGTTGCAAGAATGTTTGCGGGTTGCTTACAACAGGTTCGCTCGGACCTATATATTCTGTTTTGGAAGAGCGGACAAATACAGGTCGGAATCCTTTAGCTTTATCAAATTGGGTTGGGTTATTCATAAAAATATCTAGAGTCATTGAATACTCGGCTGCAGAATTACTAATCACTGCATCTTTGGTTAAAATTGGATCAGTTGTAGCTCCCGTCCAGTATTGGGTGCTATCAGGCTTTACATTTACAGGAATTATACCCTTGTCACCTGGTTTAAACTTGAAAATAGGTGTAACAAAGTAATGAATTAGAGTTAGGAAAATGCCGACAATTAGGATCATTGATAATACAGCTAGAGCAGCTTTACCAAATGTAAGACCCGATGAGGCCGGGCCTGCACTCAAGTTTGGCGTGCTGCTGCTTGTCCCAATAGAAGGAATTTTTGATACATTTTTCTCAATTTGAGCGATATATTGAGATAAATCGCCTTCTTTGGATACTGAACCACCCATTTACTATTATTCTAGATTAAGATCTTTCCCTTTTTCCTTCTTCTGCTTACGTGTCTGCTTTGGCCCTTTATCAAGCCATCCCTTCTCTGGACTGAAACGAATACGCTTATAATATGCCTCTGTTTCTGACTTCTTACAGTCTTGAAGTTTCTCGCGGTAGTAACAAACGAATGATATACGTGAATATTTCTTGTCTCCGCCCATTGTCCCCGTTTCTACATCATGACCAAATACATTTGGTAACTTCTTATTATACTCCTTGTCCTCTTTTGTCTCGTATATCTCAGTATTACAGTGGTAACGATGAACATCCATTGCTAAGAAATCACCGCTGCGGCAATTTACACCAACACCATATTGCGGGAATACAGTGTAACCACCATGATATTTACCCCGTTCAACAACGGAAAGGTTACCGAAACCAACTGCCAAGTCACCAGCATCTTGGTGCAGAGCTGTGCGGAAGTTACGATTAATTGTCACTGAAGAGAATGCAGTTCCGGGAATTCTATATGCAGGTGTCTTACTTACTATCGCCTCTTGTGCTTTAAAACGATCGGGCACAAGTTTCTTAAATTGTTCAGAAATGGCCTGAATAAATGGAATACCCTGCTTGTAATATTTGAAATATGTTTGTGTATAGGATGTTAGGCGACATGGTAATTTCATGAAAGGTGTTTTCTCAAAGTAACCGAGGACTGACGAGTAGACACTGTTATTTACTCGCATAGCTGACTTCTTCCCTTTCTGAAGGTAGCGTGTGCTCCATCCCTTGATCTCAACGGGCTTACGTTTTTTCCAATAAGGACTCTCTAAATTGATGGGTCCTGCTGCAGCACCACGATTGCGAGAAGCGCCGGCAGTTTTATGGAAAGCATCCCATGCTAGCTTCACCATCTCTGGACTAAACGCATTTTTACGGAACTTGATTAGTAGAGATTTCTTACCATCACCATCGTCTGTATATACATCCGCATCATGATCAACAATTAGCTTAATATCTTTTTCATTGAAATATGTGCCCTCTTTCTTCTTGATCTCCTCATTTGTCATCAGAGGTTTAACAGTATATTCCTTTACTTTTCTTGCCTTTTTAGCTGCCCCGCCTTCTAGTTCAGCCTCCATTCTTGACAAGTAGGGAGATATTTTATGGCTTCGCAGCATAATATACGACAGCTCCAACAGCTAATGTGCCCATGATACCAATAGCGAGGCCAGTTGATAAGCTTTTGAGCTCAATAGCAGCGAAGTCTGCAGGTGTCCATACAGGTGAGCGGTTTGTTGCGCCGAGCCGTTTGTAATAATCAACCGCCTGCTTTGCAGTGAAAAGCGGCTTGCCAAGATCCTTATTCACCCGATTATGAATATCAATAGTCCATTTAAAGAGATCTGTGCGACTGTCGAGGTGAGGGGTCAAAGGGGCATCAGCTAGATGCTTTTGATAATGTGTGCGGCAAACCGGGCAGGGAATCAGATTTTGCAATGATTCATAGAACTCCTTGGCAGCCTTTTTGTCAGTATAGGATGGATTTTTAGGATATCCTAAGGCAATGATATGTATAGTATGCCAAAAAAATGGACCCCATGCGGCCGGAGGGAGGTTCATCTGTAATCTAAAGAAATGGCTCTTTTTCTAACAGTGGAAATGTCGGCACAGACAGAGACCAACCTAATGAATAAAAAATCATATACTTGCTCAAATTGTGGGAAACCAGGCCATACATTACGCGCCTGTCAGGAACCTGTAACATCATATGGTGTAATTGCGTTTCGTATTATTGGAGGGGGGCATGTAGAGGGTGTATTGTGTTCTGATCGCGAGGATTATTTGGGATTATCGCAGGCGGGCAAAATACAATTCTTGCTTATTCAGCGCAAGGATTCATTGTCATTTGTGGAATTTGTGCGAGGCAAATATACTTTAGAGGATCCTACATATTTGCGTTTGCTGCTTGAAAATATGACTGTAACAGAGCGTGCAAAACTCTTATCAATGGATTTTGATGATCTATGGCGTTCTGTATGGGGTGAAATTCCAACAAAGACATATAAGAATGATTATGAAACTTCAAAGGTAAAATTTGGAATATTAATGGGAGGACCTAACCCTGAAGCTATTGAACTGGAGCGACAAGTAGGTGTTACATTGAGGCAGCTTTTGGAAGAAACTGTCTCGCAACATGCGGAGCCTGAATGGGGGTTTCCGAAGGGACGGCGAAATCCTAATGAGGAGGATTTGAGTGTAGCTGTGAGGGAGTTTTACGAGGAGACGGGTATCCCACGCAGTCAGGTGAATATTATTAAGAATTTGGGAGCACTTGAAGAGACATTTTTTGGATCAAATCGTGTGCATTATTGCCATAAATATTTCATGGGTTATTGCCGACCAGACTTGGAAGTTGGCATGGATAAATGCAATCATCATATGTTACGTGAAATTGGCAATATTGGCTGGTTTAGCCTTGAAGAGGCGCTGCAAAAGATTCGTCCAGAGAACGTAGAGAAGCGTGAGGTTTTATTGCGTGCGCAAGGCATTCTTCGTAACTTTATGCCAATCAATACACAGTATTTCCAGACGAGCCTAAGTAGTATTTAAGAGCACGTCTAAGGATTGATCTTATTTTGTTATTATCACCTAGAGGGTATGTCAGATTTTCTAGGTGCTAATTCTGGCTTTAACTTCAACCTCTTAAATGGGGCTGAAGAGGGCAAAGAGGAAGAACAGGTTACGCCGCCAACAAATGCTGGAACAGTTGCAACTTCAAGCGATGAGGAAGAGGATGCTACTGTGCCGCCACCTGAAGAGGATGATGCTAACTTATTAAGTTTTAATCCTATAACGGCAGCAGCTACAGCACCAGAACAAGTTACAACGGCTGCACCTGTTACTACGTTTAGTGGAAATATTGGTGTAAGTGAGAGTAAAGATTACGAAGAGGAGGATGGCATTAATGAAAACAATGAAGAACCTGAGGCTGAAGAGGCAGCTGAGGCTTTTAATATGTCCAACAGCGAGTCCAAGGCCCGGCTTGCTGGTCTATATCCTGATACACACGATGAAGAAGACTTCATTAAGCGTCTGTTAGAGAAGCAAGAGTTCGCTGAGAGCTATCAAGAGCCACTTGTATTTGATCCAGATAATCCTCTCGCATCCGCGGATGAAGGTGTTCAGAAGGAGTTTGAAGCAACACCTGTGCAGAGATTTGTTGCCAATTTTATGTCACCGCAAACACCCTACAGGTCCATCCTCCTCTATCACAGTGTTGGTGTGGGTAAGACATGTGCCGCTGTAACAACTGCAGAGCGCTACTTGTCAGTTTTCCCTCGTCGAGAGGTTTTCATTGTAGCTCCACCTCGTATTCAAGATGGTTTCAAGAGCACCATTTTTGATATATCAAAAGTAAATGTTCCAGCTGGTCGCGATGAGCCAAACCATGCATCTCAATGCACTGGCGATACTTATCTTCGCTTGACTAGTTCCTTCTTTGAAAAGAAGGCAACTACTATTGAAGCGCGTGTAGCAGAGGCACGTAACAAGAGATATAAATTTTTCGGTTATGGCTCTCTCAAGAACTATATTGCAGCCCTCTTGGATAGAGTAAAGGAGCTCCCTGCTGCTGTGAGGGAGAAAGAGGAACGCTCTATTCTCAGAAGGGAGTTCAGTGGTCGCCTTCTTATAATAGATGAGGCCCATAACTTAAATGATTTGCCTGGGGCCGCTGCCGCTGACGATGACCTCGACACACCTGCTAGTGATGATGAGGCAAGCCAGCGCAAGGAAGGAAAACAACTTACACCATATCTAATCAAAGTTCTTCGTGCAGCAGAGGGCATGAAGCTAATGCTTCTGACAGGCACACCGATGTATAACTCTTACCGAGAGATTATTTTCATGCTGAATATTCTACTTATTAATGATGGAAAGAGGCCTATATCTGAAGACGAGGTCTTTACCAAAGACGGCACATTTGTTCTTGGAGGAGAGCCACAAGAGGATGGATCTGTGAGTCGCTCTGGAGAAGAGGTTCTTGGTGAAATTGCATCTAAGTATGTTAGTTTTATGAGAGGTGAAAACCCCCGCTCATTCCCCCTTCGTCTTACACCAGAAGGTATGCCACGTATAACAGAATATCCTCGCCTGAATGTGACAGGTAGGGAGCCTGTTGGGCGGCAGCAAACTGCTTTTGCGTCCATGTTACCAATTGTGCCATCTCAACTCACAGGCTCTGCCCAAGGTGTTCTGAAGAGGCTTCAGGATCTTAATATGGGTGTGAAAGGTGGTGCAAATCCTATTATTATAGAGAGTTTGGTTCAATATGGTAACATTGTCTATCCTGATCTTGATCCAAACACAGCAGAGCAGGATCCTGCTACTCTATCCAAAGATGATTTAATGAAACGCGTGGGCGAAGCTGGCCTTGCAAACACATTCCAAGTTGTTAAGCAGGGCAATAGTCGTGTTTATATGCATTATGATGAAGAAGGTTCTGAATGGATGTCTTATGATAATCTAGGCGAATACTCTCCAAAGATGAAAACCGTGCTTGGCTCACTTCTTAATGCAGAGGGAGTTTGTTTTGTCTATTCGCGTTTCGTCGGTTCTGGTGCCCTGCCTTTAGCCTTAATCCTAGAGGCCAACGGATATACACCTTTCGGTCGTGCGCGCCGCCTTCTTGGCAATGGCTGGCGTCATCCAGAGGGCAGAGTATGCGCATATTGCACCCGCAGAGAACGTGTCCATGGGCCTGGTGGGCATGCAGAAGGTGTGCCAGATATGTTTGTGCCGGCCACATACGGTTTGCTGACAGGTAATAAGATACTGACACCTTATTTCAAAGATATTGTAGAGGGTTGCCAAGATTCAGGTAATGTTGATGGTGGTAAGCTCAAGGTGATTCTGGGCTCACAAATTGCAGCAGAGGGTATTGATCTGCGCTACATTCGCGAGAGTCATATCTTAGATTCCTGGTTCCACTTAAATAAAACTGAGCAGGTTATTGGTCGTGCTATTCGTTTCCGTTCCCACATTAAGCTACCGCCGGCCAAACGTAATACCACTGTTATGCTACATGTTAATCTCTTTGATAAAGCCGTTACAAATAAGGAGACTCCTGATCTCTATTGTTACCGTCTAGCATATAGTAAAGCTACACAAGTGGGTCGTGTAACACGTGTGCTGAAGAGCTACGCACTTGACTGTAATCTAAATCATAATATGGTATACTTCAAAGATTTGCCACGTGTAGATGTGATTGACTCTCAGCGGCGAGAACGTCGAGGTGTCAGCTTAGATGATATGCCATTCTCACCTCTATGCGATTGGCTGGAAAAATGTGATTTTAAGTGTCATCCAGAAATAAAGGTGCAAACACAAGGTGCAGACGATACAACATATTCACCGTATGCCGCCCAGTGGCGAGATGCACAGATGCGCGAGGTTGTTCGTGCGCTCTTCAAGCAGCGAGAGATGCCATTTATCTCTTCTGATGAGTTTTTGCGCAACCCCTATTTTGAGCAGCTACCGCGGAGCCTCGTAACTGAGCTCTTGAATAGTATTCTTGGCAATAAGAGTTTCGTGCTGACATGTAGAGGTAAGAGGGGCTATTTGATTTACAACAACGGTTATATTGTTTTCCAGCCGCTGGAGCTGCGTGATAAGGGCATCCCCCTTGCACTTCGCACAGCATTTTTCCCAGTGAAGCGTGATTCATATGAACCAGCCCTACTTGTCAGCCCTGTGGCCGCCCTTGGGCAGGGGCCTGGTTCAGGTTCTGCGGCTGTAGTAGCGGCGGCTAAGCCAGCTGTG
>JACCDG010490892.1_pt1 | contig 28555 bp, 19 predicted proteins | sample 7442471 | NCBI WGS metagenome assembly JACCDG01 (sample SAMN15323444, study PRJNA562643) | freshwater metagenome | isolation source: river surface water | place: USA:Blue River Watershed | collected 2017-08-17 | reverse complement strand
TGGTGGACTCGCCCCGTTTGGTTTGGTTTCAACTACTTGTACTGCATTTCTGGCTAGCCTAGCCAACCTACTCGCCGTTTCTACTTCTCGGCGCGGAAGTCGAATAAGTTCACCACGTGTCCCATCATCGCCTCGTCCGAGGGCAGGAACTTCAGCCCTTCGGTCGCTCCGGCCTCGTCGATCCCGGCCATGCGGATGTAACGCTGCATGGTTTTGATGTCCTTCCATCCGCCCACCTTCATGACTCGGGTGGGAGCGATCCCATCCGAGATGAGCTGCGTCGCGAAGCACGCTCGCAGCGTGTGGAACTTGATGGATTTGAGGCCAGCGCCCAGACAGAACGTCCGGAGGACTCGGGCTTGCTCACCTTTGTCCCATTGCCAAAAGCGGGGGAGAACCTGCACCTGATTCCCAGTTCGAGCTTTTAGCTCCGTTAGGAGCCAATAGAGCTCGCCAGAAATCGGAACGCTTCTCCAGTACCCGCTCTTCGTAGGGCCGGTGCTTCTCGTCCGGGTGTTCCAGGTCTTCGTGACTCGGAGCATTCCGTAGCGCCGCTTTTCGACGGACAGCTTGTCTTGAGCGAGTGCGAGCTCCTGCGAGACCATCTCGATATCGGACCAGAGCAGTGCGTGAAGTTCGCCTGATCGCATCCCGGTCAGGAGAGCCATCGCCCAGATCGGGTACCAGGCATGGTCGTGGTTCCTAGCGGCGACGAGCAGCGCCCGAATTTCGCCGAGGGTGAGGATTTCGGGAAGCTCTTCTTCCCGTTCCTTGCCCAGGTTGAGCCCGTGCACTGGACTCTGCTGTGCTCCGATGATGAGCCGTTCTTCGATGCCCCAGTTGTAGATGACGTTGATCGTGTTCTTGATCTTCTTGAGGAAGGTCGTTTTCTTTCCGGCCTGTTCCGCAAGTCGGAGAATTTCACGTCCGTCTCCACGATTCAGTTCAGACGCGATCCTGGTCAGCCAAGGCTTCGTCCACTTTCGCAGCAAAGCTGAATGATCCATGATCGTCGTCTCGACGTAATCGGCGGTCGGATAGGTTCGTCTGTCATGCTCCCAGCGGTCGATCACGGTTTCCCATGTCGCGCCTTGGGACTGAAGCCGCTCGAGCTTTTTTCCAAGCTCGATCAAGAGCTTCTTTTCTTCGGCCTCGGCTCTCGTCTGGCTCGTAAAGCCGATCAAGAGCTTTTGGACTCGGATCGCCGGATCGACCTTGCTCCGAAGATTGATGTAGATCTTCCAGTAGGTCTTTCCGTCCTTCTTGTAACTGATGACTGCCATTGCTTGCTCCTCTCGTTGGGAGAGTCTTCAAGCAGTAGATTCAGCTATTGGCGGCATCCTTCGATTTCTACCAAACCAAATTGTCAAAGAGCGGTTCGTTTAGGGTCGAGATTAGCACTTGATACAATTTGCGACGAGGCAAAACAGGGAGTTGAACCCACAAAAGGTCACTCTTTTTTCAAAGGACTCTGCATCATGATCATTCGAGGGACGAATACCGCTGACCAAATGAGGAGCGCAATGAGCCAGGCGCCTGCCGCATAGGTCAGATGGTGTAGGTAGCTAGGAGTGAGGGGGGCGGTTACTCGGGTAAGCGCGGCGGCGAGAATGAAAACGCCCATCCATCGGATGCTGCGGGATTTCGACTCCAGCTCAAGGTCATAGCCACCATGCGCGAGAGTTACGCGAGAGGCGATAATTAACGTCATTAGCCCGAACCCGCAAATAAACATGAGATGCAGTCCGTGGGTCCCTAGAAGCGTACTCAAAGCGTAAAGCCACGATCCGGATACCAGCCCCCAGCACGAGATCCAGAGCCAGTTGGATAACCTTCCGCGAATCTTTGGGCGCTGAAACAGCTTCCATGCCGAAAGACCAACATAGGTTGCCGAAAGTGCACGAAGGATTCGCGCGAGCATTTGCCATGCGGTGAATTCGAGCAAGAACCCGGCGGTCAGAAGCGCCACCGGCAGGGCTACGTCGAAGGAGATCAAACAACCGCGTTTGCCGGTGTGGGCAGTTTCGATCTGTACGAGAGGTGGAGCGCTCCAGCCAAGCAGCGCGCTCACGAGCTTGCCGCCGACGCCGAGCACGAAACAGAGCATCGTACCTTGATAAAGAAAAACTCTGCCTGCCAGAGAACCCATCATCATCAGCGCGGCCCCCGCCAATCCGAGGAGGAGCCCAAGGGGGATGAAGACAAAGTGCTTTGGCGGCGAGTAGGTGCGCGTGCGGATTCGCGAAAGGAAAAAAAATGCCAGGAACGCGAGTACCGCCATAGCGATTGCATTGGGATAAACGCCCGAGAACGAGCTGAGCGAAAGCACGACTGCCACGGCAATTTCCCAGCGGCGGGCATGGGCCGCGCCCGTGAAGCGGGGGACAGCGGTCATGAGAAAGCCTAGCGAATATGAAAACAGAAATCCGACGATCATGAGATTGGCATGGATCGGCATCGGGTATGAGATCCAACCCAAGCTAAAAAGTAGCCATACCGTCACACCCCAGACTGCGTAGAGCAAACCGATGGGAAAAAAGATTTGGTAAGGCTGGGGCACTGTTTTCCTTTCTAGCCAGGACGGCCATCTGACCTGGGCGCTAACAGCATGGGCGAGTAGACAATGAGGAACAATACGAATGCCGCGATCCACAGACTTCCGCTGACCAAAAGCGCCGCAGTGTAGAAGCGCGGTAAAACCGCTGGAACAAAAACGCGCACCACTGCCGCGAACAGGAGAAGGTAATAGCCGACGACGATCGCGGCTCGTGGATGAAGCCGGCGTCCTGTGTGTCCAAGTGATACCCTGGTGATCATCCCGTAGATGATCATTCCAAGGCAGCCGACGGTGAAGGCGTGGACAGCCATTGTCTTTTGGAAGAGATCGAGTGCGGCAAGTCCCGAAAGTACGAAGCCGATCACCAGCCAGAGATAGGCCAGGTGTAAAACCCAGATGAGAGGGATTCGCCGGATTCGACGCACTTGCCAACCCCACAACCTGAGAAAGTGGATCGCGCCAGCCGAAATGGCGACTGCGGCCGCAGGCCACGAAGACGGCAAGAAGAGGTCGGTCACAAGAAAGAGCGCGGCCGAGGCATGGCTGCCGATTTCAACCCAGTTCCGTGTCTTGGGTTGAGCGCGGGCAACCGAGCTCTCAGTGAAAAATGGAATCACCCGCCCACCCATGAACACGATCACGATGATGATCACGTCGAGCCCTAGAAAAATCCCACGACGCCCGTAGCCGGGCATCAGGCCAGTGGTCTCCAGATGCACGAGCAGATTTCCCGCGAACAGGAGCCCGTAAAACACGAAGAAAAGTTTTTCGGCCTTGAGTTCCGGGTCTTTCAAATAGGGCACCATCAAGTACGCTGCGACCGGAAAAAAAGCCAAGTCAACGATGGCCACGACTGGGAGCGGAACGAACGGCAATGAAATAGCAATTCTTGCTGCCGCCCAAAGCAGAACCAAAATCTTCAAGGAATTGCCATGAACACCGCGGATTCCCGTCCAGTTCTGAGAGGCCGTAAGAACGAAACCCACGACAATTGCGGCGGCAAAGCCGTAGATCATCTCGTGGGAGTGCCAAAGAACAGGATCGATAAGTCCCGGACGTGAGATCCATCCGCCGAGAAAGCTGACCCATAGCGCAATTGCCAGGGCAGCATACGCCGCTCCAAAGAGAAAGAAGGGTCGAAAACCGAGTTGCCACAGGCTTGCCGATTTCGAGCTATTTATGACGCGATTTGTAGCGGGCTCCAATATCGAATTTCTCCGGTCGCTTTACCTAAACGCCTGACAAATGGAGACATTACCTCTATATTTATACTTTTCCAGATCAAACAAGTTTACGGAGGAGATACGTGCATGGGGATTCGAGGACTGGCGCCATTACTGGCGACCGTAATTCTTGCTTCGGCGGCCTTGGCAGCGACGAGCGACGATAACATCAATGAAAAAACCGAAGGCCAGGAAACGGCTCAGCTTACGGACGCACCCCAGGTTCCTCCGCCTCTCACTCGCAAGAATGCGACGAAGGTCGTTGTTCATCTTGAAGTCAAAGAGGTGGAAGGGAAGCTTTCCGACGGCGTGAAGTACACGTTTTGGACATTCGGCGGCAAGGTACCCGGAAAGTTTATGCGCATTCGCGAAGGTGACCTGGTCGAGTTTCACCTCGATAATCACCCATCGAGCAAGATGCCGCACAACATCGATCTGCATGCCGTGACCGGGCCAGGTGGTGGCGCCGCGTCCTCGTTCACGGCGCCGGGCCATAGCTCGGTGTTCTCGTTCAAGGCGCTTAATCCGGGCCTTTACGTTTATCACTGCGCCACGGCTCCTGTTGCTATGCACGTCGCCAATGGCATGTACGGCCTGATCCTGGTCGAGCCCAAGGGCGGCTTGCCGAAAGTCGATCATGAGTTCTACGTCATGCAAGGCGACTTCTACACCAAAGGCAAGAACGGCGAAAAGGGCCTCCAGCCTTTCAGCATGACCAAGGCCATTGACGAGCGACCAGACTATGTCGTCTTCAACGGCTCGACGAGCTCTCTGCTTGAAGAAGGAGCGCTCAAGGTGAAAGCGGGCGAGACGGTTCGCCTGTTTATCGGCAACGGCGGGCCGAACATGACGTCTTCGTTTCATGTCATCGGCGAGATTTTTGATCGAGTCTGGCCCGAAGGCAACACGAGCACAGTCACTGAGAACGTTGCAACGACGATGATTCCCGCCGGAAGTGCCGCGATCATCGATTTCAAGGTGAATGTGCCCGGCACCTATATTCTTGTGGACCACTCTTTGACTCGTGCCTTCAACAAAGGCGCGCTCGGAATGCTCAAGGCGACCGGGGACGAGCAGAAGCTCGTCTACTCCGGAAAAATCAACGATGAAGTCTTTCTGCCAGAGGGAACGCAGATCCGGGTCGCTGAGCACACCGAGAAGAAGGGCACGGTCGCCAAGAGCAAGGTTCAGCGAATCGAAATGGGAAAAGCCGTTTACGCCACGAACTGCGCGGCATGCCACCAGTCTGGCGGTCAGGGTATTCCGCATGCGTTCCCGCCTTTGGCGAAGTCTGACTTCCTGAACGCAGACAAGATCCGTGCGATCAAGGTCGTGACTGGCGGGCTCAATGGGAAGGTTACCGTCAACGGTCAGGACTATAATGGCGTCATGCCTGCATGGACCTTGAGCGACGATGATATCGCAAACGTGCTGACCTATGCTTACGCCAACTGGGGCAACTCAGGCAAAGAAGTGACTCCGCAAGAAGTGAAGGCCAACCGAGTCAAGGCCAACCCGAACGGTCCAGCGGGTGAATGATTATTTTTAATAACGTTGTACTGACGAGTAGCCTGCTCCTGTTGCAGGCTGCCCAAGCTTCGTTGTCTTTCGCAGCCGCGGAAATGGTGAAGATTCCTGCTGGCTCGTACCTGCCTTTTTATGCTGAGAAGTCGAAAAAAGTTGTCGGTACAAACACCGATCTTACCTCAACGAGTGCCTCGCCCAAAGAGAAGGAGCGAGAGCCGGTTCAGGTCGAGACTTTTTGGTTAGACAGGTATCCCGTTACGAATCAGCAGTACCTCACGTTCCTTAGCGCCAAGCCTGAGTGGCGCAAATCGCGAATGAAGCCTATTTTCTCAGACGGCCATTATTTGGAGCGCTGGAGCTCGGATGAAAAGCTTCGCAATCCAAGAGAAGCCAGTAGCCCCGTGACTCACGTCTCTTGGTTTGCGGCTCAAGCCTACTGCGAGTGGAAAGGGAAAACACTTCCAACCGTGGATCAATGGGAGTACGCGGCAGCCGATCGAGGCAATGGGGCGGAAGGCATTAAGCGCCGCATTTTGGAGTGGTACGGTCGTCCCACTCCGAGATTTGTTTCTGCCGTGGGAAAAACGCCGAAAAGTGGATTTGGCGTTTTCGATCTTCATGGCCTTGTCTGGGAATGGACGCTCGATTTCAATAGCGGCATTCAAGGGCAGGAGGCGCGGGAAGACGGAACTACGGACAACAACCTATTCTGTGGAAATGGAAGCCAGGGAGCATCGGATGCGACTGATTACGCATCATTCATGCGCTACAGCTTTCGAAACAGCCTTAAGGCGAATTACACCGTCGCTAATCTTGGTTTCCGATGCGCTAGGGAGGTCGAAGGACATGAATAAGTGGAATGTGGTTCTCGTTGCAGCACTCGCAATCGCATCCCTTCCGGGATTTGCGCATGAGGCGCATCACCACCACGGATCGCAGCAGGATCTCGATCAGGCTCGGCCTCAGCCTCTGCGCGGTGAATCGCTCTACAACCTCGATTCCACTTGGACGAGCCAGGACGGCACACAGACCAAGCTTTCTACGCTCCAAGGGCAGCCCGTGGTTGTCGCGATGGTCTATACGAGTTGTCAGGCAGCCTGCCCGATGACAATCTCGGATCTTAAGCGTATTGAGGAGGCTCTTCCCGCCGCAGCCAAGAGCCAAGTGCGCTTCGCTGTTTTTTCATTCGATTCCAAGCGCGACACTCCGGCCAAGCTTAAGGAATTCGTCAAAGCTCGTTCTTTGGACACGAGCCGGTGGACCTTGTTTCATGGCGAACCAAGCGCGGTTCGCCAGCTCTCAGCCGTGCTTGGAATTCGATACAAGAAAGACAAAAATGGAGATTTCGATCACTCCAACGTGATTACGATCTTGGACAAGGCGGGCGCTATCGCTCACCAGCAAGTCGGTCTTCGCCAAGACTCAAAGGAAACCGTGGCAAAGCTGATCCAGCTCTCGGGAGCGTCCGCGAACTAGCCGCTCTGATCCAGGCTTTAGGATTTCTTAGACCAGGAGCCGCACCAGCCGTTGGCGCTCACAAGGCCTGACGTGAACATCTGGCATTTGCCCCAGCCCTTGTTGCTTGGGGTGTAAAGCGCGCAGTTCTTGCAAAACTGGTTCTTCGCCTCGGGCTTCTTGCGTTGAGGATACTTTGCGAAATCAATATTCGCGACATTGGCTTTGTAGCCAATCGCCGAAGCAACTGCGTCCGATTCGGAGACAGGCTTCTCGCCAGCCGGAAGAGCGGAATCATCTTTTTTCTCAGCGGAAGCGGTCCGGAAGAAGCCAAGGAAAGGAAGCATGACTGCCGCAAGTAGCGAAGCTTTGATGAACTGACGTCTGGACGGGGTGTTTGACATGCCTTCTCCTTTGCAGTCTTTTGCAGGGGAAATATTAAAGATAATCCAAATCGATTGTATTCCATTCTTATCCGGCGTTCGGAAAAGTGCAAGTGAAACCCGATGCTTAGACGGTAGTTGCGACGGCGCTATGACTCTCCCAAGGACCGGAGGCGTCGATGAAAAAGTTGAAAACAAACTTCCCAAAGAAAAATGCCGGGCGAAAGCTAGCTACTCGTCTGAAGGAACTGGGAATTCAGCCGCCACCCAAAGGCCTCATACTGAAGATTAATGGCTGCAACGCAGTCTATGAAAATGTCGCAGGGGCCAGGGTTTAGCCAATGCATCGAATGAGCGTAGTCCCAGGTCATCTTGATGAGGCTCAGAACCCATTGAGATGGAATCTCTTTCGGCTTTTATAGCTTCGCCAGGTCCGATCCAGAGTCGAATGGCCTAGCCAGATGCTGATGTTCTCGAGCGCGTGTCCGCGTGAAAGCATGAGGTCTGAGAAGCCCTTTCGCCCGCCATAAAGATCGATGCCGCCGCCAAGGTGCTTATGGAGCGTTTTTAGGATCGGCCGGCGAAAATGACGGGACTCCAGAATTCGGAGCGCGAACTTTTGCTCATCAAAAAGAATTGGAATCGGTTTCCAGCGATCTTCGGGCGGGAGTGCGATGATCTTGGTTTGGAAAATCCACAGAACCATGCGTCCGTTTGGCAGGCTCTCCACGCGCCAAAGCGAGGGATCATGGAGGTTGTCGACCTCTTTGGGCCGAAGGCCGAACCAGACGGAGAGGAAGAGCCAGTTAAAGTTGGCGGGATTTAGGCGCTCTCGGGTCTTTGCTAGTTCGAATGGGCAGAGAGGTGCCGATGGCTTTCGAACTTTGCGATCGCTTTCGTAGTGGGCATCGAGAATTCGTTGCCGCTCATACCCACGAGGAGAGGGGACCGCGAGAAACGGTCGACCTAGCTTTCTTGAAATGAAGTACCCCCAGAGGTTGGCCATCTTTAGAACGGCATGCGTGTAGCGGATGCTGTAGCGCTTCTGGCAGAAGTAATCGTAAATCTCAGGCAAGGCATAAAACCACTCCGACGGATCGACGCCCAGGGCAATGATCAGTCGCTGAGTCGCGCCCCAAACCACGCGGGCTCTTGACGTAATTCGTTTTCCGGTCGCGGTCTCGCTGTCGCGATGCCGTACGAAGCGCAATTCAAATTCGGTGGCGAACTCGTCAGGAATCGCGGCTGTTAGCCTTTGATTGAGCTGCGTGCGATCAAGCTCATGTTTTCGAATTCGCTCTTCCTGGCGTTTTAGATGTGCTTGCGCGTTGAGTTGCTTTGCGCGACCCCGTGCTTCGTCGAAGGTGAGCGAGGGATGGAATCCGAGCGATCGCCAGCGCTCCTTCGGGACGTCCCATTCTTTCTTTGGCTTCTTGGCCGGCGAGTCGGCGCAGTCCTTCTTCTTGTACGAGAGAAACTGGATCTTCCACTGCGGCGCGGATTTCTTCCACGCGAGTTGCCTGACGTAATAGCCCATATAAAAACATCGTCCTTTCCAGATCGGGTTGAAGTTCGTTCACCCCGTCTGAATCGGACGATGTTTTGTTTTTAAATAGCCTGAATTTACTGCCTAAAATGGTGGACTCGCCCGTTTGGTTTGGTTTCAACTACTTGTACTGCATTTTTGGCTAGCCTAGCCAACCTCCCCGCTGTTTCTACTTCTCGGCGCGGAAGTCGAAAAGGTTCACCACATGTCCCATCATCGCCTCGTCCGAGGGCAGGAACTTCAATCCCTCGGTCGCTCCGGCCTCGTCGATCCCGGCCATGCGAATGTATCGCTGCATGGTCTTGATGTCCTTCCATCCGCCCACCTTCATGACGCGGGTGGGAGCGATCCCATCCGAGATGAGCTGCGTCGCAAAGCACGCCCGCAGCGTGTGGAACTTGATGGACTTGAGGCCAGCTCCCAAACAGAAGGTCCGGAGGACTCGGGCTTGCTCGCCTTTGTCCCATTGCCAGAAGCGCGGGAGAACCTGCGCCTGACTTCCGGTTTGCGCCTTCAGCCCCGCGAGGAGCCAAAAGAGCTCGCCAGAAATCGGAACACTTCTCCAGTACCCGCCCTTCGTCGGCCCGGTGCTTCTTGTCCGGGTGTTCCAGGTCTTTGTGACCCGGAGCATTCCAAACCGCCGCTTGTCAGCGGGCAGTTTGTCCTGAGCGAGTGCCATCTCTTGCGAGACCATTTCGATATCGGTCCAAAGCAGAGCGTGAAGCTCGCCCGAGCGCATCCCCGTAAGAAGCGCCACCGCCCAGATCGGATACCAGGCATGATCGTGATTCCTCGCAGAGACTAGAAGCGCCCGGATCTCTCCGAGGGTCAGGATCTCGGGAAGCTCTTCTTCCCGTTCCTTGCCGAGGTTGAGGCCGTGCACCGGACTCTGCTGCACGCCGATGATGAGCCGTTCCTCGATGCCCCAGTTGTAGATGACATTGATGGTGTTCTTGATCTTCTTGAGAAAGGTGGTCTTCTTGCCCGCCTGCTCCGCCAGTCTCAAGACTTCTCGCCCGTCGCCACGATTGAGGTCCGAGGCGATCCGGGAAAGCCAGGGCTTCGTCCACTTTCGTAGCAAAGCCGAGTGATCCATGATCGTCGTCTCGACGTAATCGGCGGTCGGGTACGTCCGCCTGTCATGCTCCCAGCGATCGATCACGGTTTCCCATGTCGCGCCTTGGGACTGAAGCCGCTCGAGCTTTTTTCCCAGCTCGATCAGAAGGCGTTTTTCTTCCGACTCCGCTCTCGATTGGCTCGTAAAGCCGATCAAGAGTTTTTGGACCCGGATTGAAGGGTCGACCTTGCTCCGAAGATTGATGTAGATCTTCCAGTAGGTCTTCCCGTCCTTTTTGTAACTGATGACTGCCATTGCTTGCTCCTCTCTGTGGGAGAGTCTTCAAGCAGTAGAATCAGTTCCTGGCGGCATCCTTCGATTTCTACCAAACCAAATTGTCAAAGAGCGGTTCGTTTGTTTTCGAGAATAGCACCTGAATTATCAAAGCTCATTGAAAATTCCGGGCGAACCAGGTGCTTAGCCAGTCTGAAGACCAGAGCTGGAGTGATCGCTTAAGACCGGAGGTGTGCGGTGCTTACGAACAAGGTAAATCTCATATTCGATCTACGATCTTAGGTGCTATCGCTGATTCAGTCTTAAGCTCGGGTCGCTTAGGTCCTAAGTTGACGATGGAAAACGCTTGGCGGACACGTCTTCCTCGGCTTGGACGGAGAATCCAAGCTTTAGGCCGGCGACAAAAATCGCTAGGCCAACGGCTCCCACGGCGAAAATCGTATCTCCGACGACTCGTAGCCAGCGCAGCGTATTCATTGAGCCTGTCTGCATGAACTCAGCGGAACGTGCGTACCACATGCCGTGTTCGACGCTCGCGAGAGTTTGCAGGAAGCCCACGGGAAGCACGCTGATGAGGACCATGGCGGCCAAGCCGATGTTAATGGCCCAGAAGGAAAAGCGGATCAAGCCGTCCTTCCAGACGTTCCTTGCTGCGAGCCCTTTGATGCAGAAAAGCATGAGTCCGATCCCGAGATTGCCGTAAACTCCGAAAAGCGCGGTATGTCCGTGGACCGGCGTCGTGTTGAGGCCCTGCATGTAATAGAGGGCGATGGGCGGGTTGATCAGGAAGCCGAAGATGCCTGCTCCAACGAGATTCCAGAACGCGACGGCGATGAAGAAGTAGATGGGCCACTTGTAAGCCTTCACCCATTGGGCGGCCCGGCTCAGCGTCAGGTTATGGTAGGCCTCGAAGCCGACCAGAACCAAAGGCACGACTTCAAGCGCGCTGAAAGTCGCTCCCAAGGCGAGCACGGCGGTAGGAGTGCCGGCGAAATAGAGATGATGGAACGTGCCTAGGATACCGCCAGCCAAGAAAACCACGGCTGAGAAAATCACCGACAGGCTTGCGATGTGAGCGCGGATGAGACCCATTCGGACGAAAAGGAAGGCGGTCACCACGGTAGCAAAGACTTCAAAGAAGCCTTCGACCCAAAGGTGCACGACCCACCAGCGCCAGTAGGTCGCCATCGAGAGATGGGTCTGCCGGCCCCACATTAGCCCCGCACTGTAGAACAGAGCGATGGCGGCCGAGGAGATGAGGAAGAGGATTAGGAGGTTCCGGCTGTCCTTGAGCTTTTTGAAGGCGGGCAAAATGGCGCGGACCATGAGGCCCAGCCAGAGAAATAGACCGACGAGAAGGAAGATCTGCCAAAATCTTCCAAGCTCGACGTACTCGTATCCCTGATGGCCGAACCAGAAGTTGGCCTCCAGCCCGAGCTTCTGCATGACGCCCATCCACTCGCCTGCGAGCGAACCGACCACGATCACGAGAAGCGCCACGAAAAGAAAGTCAACGCCGAGCTTTTGAAGTTTAGGTTCGTGTCCCGAGACGGCGGGAGCGATAAACAGCCCGGTCGCAAGCCAGGACGTTGCGATCCAGAAGATGGCGAGCTGGAGATGCCAGGTGCGGGTAACGGCGTAAGGCAGGTAGTCTGACAACCGGAATCCGTAAAATCCATTTCCCTCGACGCCGTAATGTGCCGTGACGATGCCAAGCAGGATCTGCACTAGAATCAACGCGGCGACCACCCAGAAATACTTTAGCGTCGCTTTCATAGAAGGTGTTGGGTTCAGGGCCAAAAGGGGATCCTGCTTCGGAAGCGACTCGTGTTCGATATCTTCGTCCTTATGCGACGCATAGTAAAATGCGAGGCCACCGACGCCTGCGATTAGCAAAATGACGCTGAAGCCAGTCCAAAGAAGAAGCGAACCAGCGGGCCGATTGCCCACGAGCTCATCCGGCGGCCAGTTGTTTGTGTACGAGATTTTGTGTCCGGGCCTTTCCGTCACGCAGGACCAGGACGTCCAGAAGAAGAACGCATTCATCTTCCTCATACGCTCCGGGTCTTTGATGGTGTTTTCCGGGATGGCATAAGACTCACGCAGCTGAGAAAGGCGGGGATCATTGGTGAACAAACCTGCGTAATGCTGGCTTATGGATCGGATGGCGTCGGCCCGAAGTTGCGAGACGGTCAGTGTTTGGTTGCTCGGGTCGTAAGTATTGCCGCGAAGCTCCCGCTGAAGCCTGGATTTGAGCCCTGCCTGCTGATCGGCGTTCAAGTCGGAATAGGCTTTTCCAAACTCTTTTTTTCCGAGCGCGTCCAGCATCAGCACCGCTTCGCGATGCAGCCAGTCCGCCGACCAATCAGGCGCGACATAAGAGCCGTGGCCCCAGATTGAGCCGACATTGTGGCCGCCCATGGACTGCCAAATGTTTTGGCCGTCTCGAATGTCTTGGCCACTAAAGAGACTGTTGCCACTTGCGTCAAGAACTCGTTCAGGGATGGGCGGTGCTTCGCGATAGATTTCGTAGCCGTAATATCCGAGTACGCTAAACGAAACCAGAATTACACAGGCAAAAGCAATCCAAAGTCTTCTGAATTCCCGCATAGATCGGACCTTCCCTTGAGATGCGATGCCTTACAAGGCATGCACCATGAATTCGATATAGAATTTCAATATATATCTACAATGAAGATTGGAGCATGGCAACCCGACCTTTGTCGCCTGAGTCATCGCCTCTGCATTTTGATCATTCGAGGTACGAATGCCGCCGACCAGATGAGGAGCGCAACGACCCACGCCCCCGCCGCATAGGCCAGGTGATGTAAGTAGCTTGGAGTCAAAGGCGCCGTGACTCGGGTGGCGGCGGCGAAGAGTAAGAAAATCCCCATCCAGCGGATGCTTTGGGATTTCGACTCCAGCTCAAGGTCATAGCCGCCGTGCGCAAGCGTTACGCGAGAGGCGATGATGAGCGTCATCAGACCGAATCCACAAATGAACATGAGATGAAGCCCGTGAGTCCCGAGAAGCGGGCTCAACGCATAAAGCCACGCACCCGACACCAGTCCCCAACACGAGAACCAGAGCCAGTTGGATAGTCTTCCGTGAATCTGGGGGCGTCGAAACAGCTTCCATGCTGAAAGACCTACGTAGGTTGCCGAAAGAGCGCGAAGCATTCGTGCGGGCGTCTGCCATGTGGTGAGTTCGAGCAAGAACCCCGCGATCAATAATGCCACGGGCAGAGCAACGTCGAGGGAGATCAAAGGATTACGTTTGGCGGCAGCGCCAGTTTCGATCAGCACTAGAGGAGGAGCGCTCCAGCCGAGGAGCGCGCTTACGAGTTTGCCGCCGACGCCAAGCACGAAACAAAGCATCGTACCTTGATAAAGAAAAGTCTTGCCTGCCAGGGAGCCCGTCATCATCAGCGCGGCGCCTGCCAGGCCGAGGAGTAGCCCAAGTGGGATAAAGACAAAATGTTTTGGCGGCGCATAGGTCCGCGTGCGGATTCTCGACAAGAAAAAGAATGTCAGGAACGCGAGGATCGCAATGGCGATAGAATCTAGATAAACGCCGGCAAACGAGCTGAGCGAAAGTGGGATCGCAATCGCTATTTCCCAGCGGCGCGCTTGGGCCGCACCCGTAAAGCGCGGTACGGCGGTCATGAGAAAGCCAAGCGAAAACGAAAACAAAAAGCCGACGATCATGAGATGGGCATGGATCGGCATGGGGTAGGATATCCAGCCTAAGTTAAAAAGGAGCCAGACACTCACGCCCCAAATCGCGTAGAGCAAACCTATTGGAAAAAATATTTGGTAAGGCTGGGGCAACGTCGTTCCTTTCTAGCCAGGGCGGCCATCTGTCCTTGGCGATAGCAGCATGGGCGAGTATACAAGCAGGAACAACACGAATGCCGCAATCCAGAGACTCCCGCTGACAAATAGAGTCTCTGTGTAAAAACGCGGGAAAACCAACGGGCCAAAGACGCGCACCGCCGCCGCAACTAAGAGGAAGTAGTAGCCGACGACGATCGCGGCTCGTGGGTGAAGCCGCCGCCCTGTGTGTCCAAGTGACACCCGGGTGATCATCCCGTAGATAATCGTTCCAAGACAGCCAACGGTGAAGGCGTGGACAGCCATGGTCTTTTGAAAGAGATCGATTGCGGCAAGCCCCGAAAGCACGAAGCCGATCACCAGCCAGAGATAGGCCAGGTGCAAGACCCAAATGAGAGGGATTCGTCGGACTCGGCGCACCTGCCAGCCCCACAGTCTGAGAAAGTGGATCGCTCCAGCTGAAATACCGACTCCTGCCGCAGGCCACGAGGACGGCAAGAAGAGGTCGGTAGCCAGAAAGAGCGCGGCCGAGGCATGGCTGCCGACTTCAACCCAGTTCCGTGTGGTGGGTTGAGCGCGGGCAATCGAGCTTTCGGTGAAAAATGGAATCACCCGTCCACCCATAAAGACGATCACGACGATGATGACGTCGAGCCCTAGAAAAATCCCGCGACGCGCGTAGCCGGGCATCAAGCCAGTCGATTCCAGATGCACGAGCAGATTTCCCACGAAGAGGAGGCCGTAAAACAAAAAAAACAGCTTTTCCGACTTGAGTTCCGGGTCCTTTAGATAGGGCACCATCAAGTACGCAGCGAACGGAAAAAAGGCCAAGTCCAGCGTGGCTGCGATTGGAAGCGGAACGAGCGGCAATGAAAGAGCGACTCTTGCTGCCATCCAAAGCAGCACCAGAAGTTTTAAGGAATTGCCATGAACACCGCGCAGTCCGGTCCAGTTCTGGGACGCGGTCAAGACGAACCCCACGACAATCGCGGCGGCAAAGCCGTAAATCATCTCGTGGGAGTGCCAAAGGACCGGATCAATCAGTCCCGGACGGGAAATCCATCCAGCGAGAAAGCTGACCCAAAGCGCTATCGCCAAGACGGCATGCATCGACCCAAAAAGAAAAAAGGGCCGAAAGCCGAGTTGCCACAGGCTTGCCGATTTTGAGCGATTGATGACGCGATTGGTAGCTGGGTTCAAGATCGAATTTCTCCGGTCGCATTACCTAAACACCTGACAAAACGAGACATTACCTCTATACTTATACTTTTCCAGATCAAACAAGTTTACGGAGGAGATAAGTGCATGGGGATTCGAGGACTGGCGTCATTACTGGCGACCGTAATTCTTGCTTCGGCGGCCTTGGCAGCGACGAGCGACGATAACATCAATGAAAAAACCGAAGGCCAGGAAACGGCCCAACTGACGGATGCACCCCAGGTGCCGCCGCCTCTCGCCCGCAAACACGCGACGAAGGTCGTTGTTCATCTTGAGGTAAAAGAGGTTGAAGGGAAACTTTCAGACGGCGTGAAATATACCTTCTGGACCTTCGGGGGCAAAGTGCCCGGAAAATTCATTCGCATTCGCGAAGGAGACTTGGTCGAATTTCACCTCGATAACCACCCCTCGAGCAAGATGCCTCACAACATCGATTTGCATGCCGTGACCGGTCCCGGCGGTGGCGCCGCATCGTCGTTCACGGCGCCGGGCCATAGCTCGGTGTTCTCGTTCAAGGCACTCAACCCGGGCCTTTACGTTTATCACTGCGCCACGGCTCCCGTCGCGATGCACGTCGCCAACGGCATGTACGGTTTGATCCTGGTCGAGCCCAAGGGCGGCTTGCCGAAAGTCGACCATGAGTTTTACGTCATGCAGGGCGACTTCTACACCAAGGGTAAGAATGGTGAGAAGGGGCTCCAGCCGTTCAGCATGGCTAAGGCCATCGACGAGCGGCCCGATTACGTCGTCTTCAATGGCTCGACGAGCGCTCTGCTTGAAGAGGGCGCGCTCAAAGTAAAGTCAGGTGAGACGGTTCGCCTCTATATCGGCAACGGCGGACCGAACATGACCTCTTCCTTCCACGTCATTGGTGAAATTTTTGATCGTGTCTGGCCGGAGGGCAACACGAGCACCGTCACCGAGAACGTTGCAACCACGATGATTCCCGCTGGGAGTGCCGCGATCATTGATTTCAAAGTGAACGTGCCCGGCACCTATATTCTGGTTGACCACTCCCTCACTCGTGCCTTCAACAAGGGCGCGCTCGGAATGCTCAAGGCGACGGGCGATGAGCAAAAACTCGTCTACTCCGGAAAAATCAGCGATGAGGTCTTCTTGCCGGAAGGATCGCAGATCCGGGTCACTGAGCAAGCTGAGAAGAAGGGCACCCTCGCTAAGAGCAAAGTTCAGCGAATCGAAATGGGTAAGGCCGTCTATGCCACGAACTGCGCGGCCTGCCACCAGTCCGGGGGCCAGGGCATTCCTCATGCGTTCCCGCCATTGGCGAAGTCCGACTTCCTAAACGCGGACAAAATCCGCGCGATCAAGGTTGTAACAGGTGGACTGAGCGGCAAGGTTACGGTCAATGGCCAGGATTACAATGGCGTCATGCCGGCATGGTCCTTGAGCGACGAGGATATCGCAAACGTGCTGACCTATGCTTACGCCAACTGGGGTAACTCAGGCAAAGAAGTGACTCCGCAAGAGGTGAAGGCCAACCGAGTAAAGGCCAATCCGAACGGTCCAGCGGGTGAATGATTATTTTTAAGTACGCCGTAGTGACGGGCAGCCTGCTATTGATGCAGGCTGCCCAAGCTTCATTGTCCTTTGCCGCCGATGAGATGGTGCAGATCCCTGCCGGATCGTACCTGCCTTTTTATGCTGAGAAGGCGAAAAAGGGTTCCGTCGGTACAAAGGAGCCGGTGCCGGTTCAAGTCGAGACTTTTTGGTTGGACAAGTACCCAGTCACGAATCAGCAGTACCTCACGTTCGTTCGCGCCAATCCCGAGTGGCGTAAATCGCGAATCAAGCCTCTTTTCTCAGATGGCCACTATTTGGAGCGTTGGAGCTCGGATGAAAAGCTTCGCAATCCGGGAGAAGCCAAGAGTCCGGTTACTCACGTCTCTTGGTTTGCTGCTCAAGCCTACTGCGAGTGGAAGGGAAAGACCCTGCCAACCGTGGATCAATGGGAATACGTGGCAGCCGATCGAGGCAATGGTACGGAAGCGATAAAGCGCCGCATTTTGGAATGGTACGGCCGTCCTACATTAAGAGTCGTTGCAGTCGTGGGAAAAACTCCGAAGAATGGATTCGGCGTATTCGATCTTCACGGCCTTGTCTGGGAGTGGACTCTCGATTTCAACAGCGGCATTCAAGGGCAGGAAGCGCGGGAAGACGGAACTACCGACAAAAATCTCTTCTGTGGAAATGGAAGCCAAGGCGCATCGGATGCGACCGATTACGCATCATTCATGCGCTACAGTTTTCGAAACAGTCTCAAGGCGAACTACACGGTCGCCAATCTCGGGTTTCGATGCGCTAGGGAGGTCGTTGGGCATGAATAGGTGGGGTTTGGCTCTCGTTTTCGGTGTCGTGATCGCGTTTCACCAGGGATACGCACACGAAGCGCATCATCACCATGGCTCGCAACAAAATCTTGATCAGGATCGGCCACAACCTTTGAGCGGTGAATCGATCTATAATCTCGATTCCACTTGGACGAGTCAGGACGGGAAACAAATAAAGCTCTCTACGCTCCAAGGGCGGCCAGTCGTTGTTGCGATGGTCTATACGAGCTGCCAGGCAGCCTGTCCAATGACGATCTCAGACCTGAAGCGCATCGAGGAAGCTCTTCCCGTCGCAGCCAAGGGCCAAGTGCGCTTTGCCGTTTTTTCATTCGATTCCAAGCGCGACACTCCGGCCAGGCTTAAGGAATTCGTCAAGGCTCGCTCTTTGGATACGAATCGATGGACCTTGTTTCATGGCGATCCAAGCGCGGTTCGCAAGCTCTCGGCCGTGCTCGGAATTCGATACAAGAAAGACAAGAATGGAGATTTCGATCACTCCAACGTGATCACGATCTTGGACAAATCGGGCGCAATCGCTCACCAACAAGTTGGTCTTCGCCAAGACCCGAAGGAAGCCGTGGCAAAGCTGATTGAACTCTCAGGCGCGCCTGCGAAGTAATGGCTCTAGGCTGACTTCAAGCCTTTTTATTCCAAGAGCCGCACCAACCCTTGGCGCTCACAAGGCCCGACGTTAGCATCTGACACTTGCCCCACCCTTTGTTGCTAGGAGTATAAAGCGCGCAGTTATTGCAAAACTGATTCTTCGCCTCGGGCTTCTTGCGTTGCGGATACTTGGCGAAATCGATATTCGCGACATTGGCCTTGTAACCAATGGCCGAAGCAACCGCATCCGACTCTGACACGGGCTTTTCGCCAGGCGGAAGCGCGGAGTCATCTTTCTTTTCGGCGGAAGCGCTCCGGAAGAGGCCGAGGAAGGGAAGCATGAGCGCCGCAAGCAATGAGGTTTTCAGGAACTGACGTCTGGTTGGGGTGTTTGACATGCCTTCTCCTTTGCACTCTTTCGCAGGGGAAATATTCAAGATAATCCAAATGGACTGTTCTCCAGTCTTATCTGGTAGCCGGAAAAGTGCAAGCGAAACCAGATGCTTAGACGGGCAGAGCGGCGGCGCTATGGTTGACGCATGGGGCGCAGGCAATGCCGAAAATGAAGAAACTCAATCTGCCGAAGAAAGGCGCCGGACGAAAACTAGCCGCTCGGCTGAAAGAGCTCGGAAAGCAAAATCCGCCCAAAGACCTCGTGACCAAGATCACTGGCGGGGAGGCCGGTCAGAAAAAGACGCCGCCGCTGCGGGGCCTCAGAATCCGTTGAGATGAAATCTCCTTCGGCTTTTGTAGCTCCGCCATGTGCGATCGAGAGTCGAGTGCCCAAGCCAGATGCTGATGTTTTCGAGCGCATGGCCCCGTGAAAGCATCAGGTCCGAGAAACCCTTTCTCCCGCCATAGAGGTCAACACCGCGGCCAAAATGCCTGTGCATCGTTTTTAGAATCGGGCGCCGAAAATGGCCGGACTCGATGATTCGTAGCGCGAATCTCTGTTCGTCAAAGAGCACGGGTATCGGCTTCCAGCGGTCCTCGGGCGGAAGCGCGATGATCTTGGTTTGGAAAATCCACAGAATGCTGCGGCCATTTGGAAGCGTCTCGATACGCCACAGCGACGGGTCATGCAGGTTATCGACTTCCTTGGGGCGTAATCCGAACCAGGTGGAAAGGAGGAGCCAGTTGAAGTTGGCGGGATTGATGCGCTCCCGAGCCTTTGCCAGTTGGTGAGGACAAAGAGGCGCCGATGCTTTCCTGACTTTTCGGTCGCTTTGGTAGTGGGCGTCGATGATTCGCTGGCGCTCATAACCGCGAGGCGAAGGGACCGCGAGAAACGGCCGTCCCAGTTTTCGTGAGATGTAATATCCCCAGAGGTTGGCCATCTTCAGCACGGCATGCGTGTAACGGATGCTGTAGCGCTTCTCGCAGAAGTAATCGTAGATCTCTGGCAGTGCATAGAACCATTCTGAGGGGTCGACGCCCAGAGCGATGATCAATCGCTGGGCCGCGCCCCAGACTACGCGAGCTCTCGACGTGATCCGTTTGCCCGTTTCGGTCTCGCTGTCGCGATGGCGAACGAAGCGCATTTCAAACTCGGCGGCGAACTCGGCCGGAATTGCGGCGATGAGCCTTTGATTGAGTCGCGAGCGATCGAGCTCGTGCTTTCGAATCCGCTCTTCCTGGCGTATGAGATGGGCTTGCGCATTCAGCTGCATCGCCCGGCCTCTCGCCTCGTCGAAGGTGAGAGTGGGATGGAATCCAAGGGCGCGCCAGCGCTCCTTCGGCACGTCCCATTCCTTCTTAGGCTTCTTGGCCGAGGAGTCAGCGCAATCTTGTTTCTTGTACGAGAGAAACTGAATCTTCCACTGCGGCGGGGATTTCTTCCACGCAAGGTGCCTGACGTAGTAGCCCATATAAAAACATCGTCCTTTCCAGAGAGGGTTGAACTTCGTTCACCTCGTCTGAATCGGACGATGTTTTGTTTTTCAATATACTGAATTTACTGCCTAAGATGGTGGACTCGCCGTTTGGTTTGGTTTCAACTACTTGCACTGCGTTTTTGGCTAGCCTAGCCAGACTTCCCGCCGCCTTCTACTTCTCGGCGCGGAAGTCGAAAAGGTTCACCACGTGTCCCATCATTGCTTCATCCGAGGGCAGGAACTTCAACCCCTCGGTTGCTCCGGCCTCGTCGATCCCGGCCATGCGGATGTAACGCTGCATGGTCTTGATGTCCTTCCATCCGCCCACCTTCATGACTCGGGTAGGAGCAATCCCATCCGAGATGAGCTGCGTCGCAAAGCACGCCCGCAGCGTGTGGAACTTGATGGATTTGAGGCCAGCGCCCAGACAAAACGTTCTAAGGACTCGGGCCTGTTCGCCCTTGTCCCATTGCCAGAAGCGGGGCAGAACATGCGCCTGATTCCCGGTTTGCGCCTTTAGCCCCGCAAGGAGCCAATAGAGCTCGCCCGAAATAGGAACGCTTCTCCAGTACCCGCCCTTCGTCGGCCCAGTACTTCTTGTCCGGGTGTTCCAGGTCTTTGTGACTCGGAGCATCCCGTAGCGCCGCTTTTCGACGGGCAGCTTGTTCTGAGCGAGCGCGACTTCCTGCGAGACCATCTCGATATCCGTCCAGAGCAGAGCGTGAAGCTCGCCCGAACGCATCCCGGTCAGGAGCGCCATCGCCCAGATTGGATACCAAGCGTGGTCGTGGTTCCTCGCGGAGACGAGGAGTGCCCGAATTTCGCCTAGGGTCAGAATCTCGGGAAGTTCCTCTTCCCGCTCCTTTCCCAGGTTGAGCCCGTGCACCGGACTCTGCTGCACTCCGATGATGAGCCTCTCTTCGATGCCCCAGTTGTAGATCACGTTGATGGTGTTCTTGATCTTCTTGAGGAAGGTCGTTTTCTTTCCGGCCTGTTCCGCAAGTCTGAGAATCTCGCGCCCGTCCCCGCGATTGAGGTCGGATGCGATCCTGGGTAGCCAAGGCTTCGTCCACTTTCGCAGCAAAGCCGAATGATCCATGATTGTCGTCTCGACATAATCAGCGGTCGGGTAAGTTCTCTTGTCATGCTCCCAACGATCGATCACGGTTTCCCATGTCGCGCCCTGGGACTGGAGCCGTTCGAGTTTCTTACCAAGCTCGATGAGAAGTCGCCTTTCTTCTGCCTCGGCTTTCGGTTGGCTCTTGAAGCCGATCAGGAGTTTTTGGACCCGGATTGCCGGATCGACCTTGCTTCGAAGATTGATGTAGATCTTCCAGTAGGTCTTTCCGCCTTTTGTGTAACTGATAACTGACATTGCCTGCTCCTCTCGTTGGGAGAGTTTTCAGGCAGTAGATTCAGCTCTTGGCGGCATCCTTCGATTTCTACCAAACCAAATTGTCAAAGAGCGGTTCGTTTGAAATTGAGAATAGCATTTGAACTAAATGACGACGAGCCGAAACAGGGAGGCGAAGCCACAAAAGTTAGACCGGTTTAGCAAATGCAATGACGTGGCCATCTCGATCCATGCTGTAAGCCGCGACATCGCCCCAGCTTCGGGGCTCAAGGGGGCTTAGTTCCTCCGCACCCATCTCGATTGCGCGTTGATGGTATGCTGCCGGATCTTCGACTCGCAAGTAGAGTTCCGCCCGGGGGATTCCAGAGCCGCGCTCCGGGTCAGGGAGCTTGGAGCCCAAGAGGCGCTTGATTCCGGCTTGCGGCATGAGGCCAAAAACGGTCTCTTGGTTCAACTCAAATTCGGTCATGCCTGGAACATGCAGGCGGGGCTCTCGTGCAAGGACGAAAGCGTAGAACTTCTTACTCTCGTCCTGGTCTTTTACGTACAAAATCAAATGCGCATTCATGGCATCGCCATAACTAGCACGCGGTCAACGTTCCTTCAAAGGGCGCTGCATTTTGATCATTCGAGGCACGAATGCTGCCGACCAGATGAGGAGTGCAACGAGCCAGGCTCCCGCCGCATAGGCTAGATGATGCAAATAGCTTGGAGTCAAGGGCGCCGTGACTCGGGTGGCGGCGGCGGCGAGTAAGAAAATCCCCATCCATCGGATGCTTCGGGATTTCGACTCCAGCTCAAGGTCATAGCCGCCGTGCGCGAGGGTCACGCGTGACGCGATGATGAGCGTCATCAGACCGAATCCACAAATGAACATGAGATGAAGCCCGTGGGTTCCGAGAGGTGTACTCAAGGCGTAAAGCCATAACCCGGATACCAGTCCCCAGCACGAGACCCAGAGCCAGTTGGCCAACCTTCCACTGAGCTTGGGGCGCCGAAACAGCTTCCATGCAGTTAGACCTACGTAAGTTGCCGATAATGCGCGAAGGATTCGCGCGGGCATTTGCCAGGCGGTGAATTCGAGCAAAAATCCAACGATCAGAAGTGCCACCGGCAGGGCGATTTCGAGGGAGGTCAAGCGACTGCGCTTGGTGGGCATGTCAGTTTCGATCTGCACCAGTGGAGGAGCGCTCCAGCCGAGCAGCGCGCTCACGAGCTTGCCGCCCACTCCGAGCACAAAACAGAGCATCGTGCCTTGGTAAAGAAAAACCCTGCCTACCATGGACCCCATCATCAGCATCACGGCCCCGGCCAGGCCGACGAGGAGCCCTAGTGGGATAAAGACAAAATGCTTTGGCGGCGAATAGGTCCGCGATCGGAATCTCGACAAGAAAAAGAACGCCAGGAACGCGAGGATCGAGATGGCAACTGCATTTGGATAAACACCGGCGAACGAACTGAGCGAAAGCAGGATCGCTACCGCTATTTCCCAGCGGCGAGCCTGTGGCGCGCCCGTAAAGCGGGGCACGGCGGTCATAAGAAAGCCAAGTGAGAACGAAAATAAGAAACCGATGATCATGAGATCGGCATGGATCGGCATCGGATATGAGATCCAACCCAAGTTAAAAAGAATCCAGACACTCACGCCCCAAATTGCGTAGAGCAAGCCAATTGGAAAAAATATCCGGTAAGGCTGGGGCACAGTCATTCCTTTCTAGCCAGGGCGCCCATCTGTCCTCGGTGATAGCAGCATGGGCGAGTACACGAGCAGGAACAACACGAAGGCTGCAATCCAGAGACTCCCGCTGACCATTAGAGCCTGCGTGTAAAAATGCGGGAAAACCAGTGGACCAAAGACACGCACCACTGCGGCAATCACGAGGAGATAATAGCCGACGACTGTCGCGGCTCGTGGATGAAGCCGCCGACCCGTATGGCCCAGCGAAACTCTCGAGATCATGCCGTAGATGATCGTTCCAAGACAGCCGACTGTGAAAGCGTGGACCGCTAGCGTCTTCTGAAACAGACCGAGTGCGGCAAAGGCTGAAAGTACGAACCCAATCACCAACCAGAGGTAGGCCAGGTGTAAAACCCAAACGAGAGGGATTCGCCGGACTCGGCGCACTTGCCATCCCCACAGCCTGAGAAAGTGCAGTACCCCCGCCGATGCGGCCACAACGGCTGCGGGCAATGACGACGGCCAGAAAAGATCAGTGACAAGAAAGAGTGCGGCCGAGGCATGGCTGCCGATTTCAACCCAACTCCGCGTCTTGGGTTGAGCGCGGGCAATCGAGCTCTCCGTGAAGAATGGAATCACTCGCCCGCCCATGAAGACGATCACGACGAGTAGAACGTCCAGACCAAGAAAAATCCCTTGGCGTCCGTAGCCAGGCATCAGGCTAGTGGTTTCCAGATGCACGAGCAGATTTCCCGCGAAGAGGAGTCCGTAAAACACATAAAAAAGTTTCTCGGCCTTGAGTTCCGGATCTTTTAAATAGGGCACCATCAAATACGCTGCGACCGGAAAAAAAGCCAAATCCAGCGTGGCTGCGATCGGAAGCGGAACGAGCGGCAATGAAAGAGCCACTCTCGCTGCCGCCCAAAGCAGGACCAGAATCTTCAAGGAATTGCCATGAACACCACGGATTCCCGTCCAGTTCTGAGAGGCAGTCAAAACGAAACCCACGACAATCGCAGCGGCAAAGCCATAGATCATCTCGTGGGAGTGCCAAAGTACAGGATCGATAAGTCCCGGACGGGAAATCCATCCCCCGAGAAAGCTGATCCAAAGCGCTATCGCCAAAGCGGCATGCGCTGACGCAAAGAGAAAAAAGGGCCGAAAGCCGAGCTGCCACAGGCTTTTCGGTTTTGAGTTTTTTATGACGAGATTTTCGGCAGGCTCCAATTTTGAAGTTCCTCGCTCAATTTACTTAAAAGCCTGACAAAACGAGATATTACCTCTATAATTATATTTTTCCAGATCAAACAAGTTTACGGGGGAGATTCGGACATGAGAATTCGAGGATTGGCGTCATTGTTGGCGATCGCATTTCTTGCTTCGGTGGCTATGGCAGCGACGAGCGACGATAACATCAATGAAAAGACCGAAGGCCAGGAAACAGCCCAGCTGACTGACGCGCCCCAGGTACCCCCGCCCCTCACCCGTAAGAAAGCGACGAAGGTCGTCGTTCATCTTGAGGTCAAAGAGGTGGAAGGGAAACTCTCAGACGGCGTGAAGTACACGTTCTGGACATTCGGCGGCAAAGTCCCCGGGAAATTCATCCGCATCCGCGAAGGAGACCTCGTCGAGTTTCACCTCGATAATCACCCGTCGAGCAAGATGCCGCACAACATCGACCTGCATGCCGTAACCGGGCCGGGTGGCGGAGCCGCGTCTTCGTTCACGGCGCCGGGCCATAGCTCGGTGTTCTCGTTCAAGGCGCTTAATCCGGGCCTTTACGTTTATCACTGCGCCACGGCCCCTGTTGCCATGCACGTCGCCAACGGCATGTACGGCCTGATCCTGGTCGAGCCCAAGGGCGGCTTGCCGAAAGTCGATCATGAGTTTTACGTCATGCAAGGCGACTTCTACACCAAGGGTAAGAACGGCGAGAAGGGGCTCCAGCCTTTCAGCATGGCCAAGGCCATCGACGAGCGGCCGGATTACGTCGTTTTCAACGGCTCGACGAGTTCTCTTCTTGAGGAAAGCGCGCTCAAAGTAAAGTCCGGCGAGACGGTTCGCCTCTTTGTCGGCAATGGCGGACCCAACATGACTTCCTCCTTTCATGTGATTGGCGAGATCTTTGATCGCGTCTGGCCGGAAGGGAATACGAGTACGGTTACGGAGAACGTCGCAACGACCATGATTCCCGCCGGCAGCGCCGCGATCGTTGATTTCAAAGTGAACGTGCCTGGAACTTACATCCTGCTCGACCACTCGCTTACTCGTGCGTTCAACAAAGGGGCGCTCGGAATGCTTAAGGCTACGGGTGAGGAGCAGAAGCTCGTCTATTCGGGAAAAATCAGCGACGAGGTCTTCTTGCCTGAGGGGACGCAGATACGAGTTGCTGAACAGACTGAGAAGAAAGGCACGCTCGCCAGGAGCAAGGTTCAGCGGATCGAAATGGGTAAGGCCGTGTATGCCACGAACTGCGCCGCTTGCCATCAATCGGGTGGCCAGGGAATTCCGCACGCCTTCCCGCCGTTGGCAAAAGCCGATTTTCTGAATGCGGATAAGATTCGAGCGATCAAGGTTGTTACAGGCGGACTTCAGGGCAAGATCACCGTCAATGGCCAAGATTATAACGGTGTCATGCCGGCATGGACGCTCAGCGACGAGGACATCGCAAACGTGCTGACTTACATTTACGGCAATTGGGGCAACTCAGGCAAAGAAGTCACCCCGCAAGAAGTGAAGGCAAATCGCGTCAAGCCCAACCCGAACGGTCCAGCAGGTGATGGCCATTCTTAAAAACGCAGTACTGACAGGCTGCCTGCTCCTGGCGCAGGCAGCCTCTGCATTGCCCACGCGGACGCCGCGTGAAATGGTCCTGCTTCCTGCCGGCGAGTACTTGCCGTTTTATGCCCCTAAGGAAAGCAAGCGTCCTGCCGCTACGGCGACCGGCATTGCTCCGGCAGCTCCTCTGCCGGAAAAGGAGGCCAAGCGCGAGCCCTCTCAGGTCGCCTCTTTCTGGATGGACAGGTACCCCGTGAGCAATCGGCAGTATCTTGAGTTCGTCCGCGCGAATCCCGAGTGGCGCAAATCGCGAATCAAGCCTATTTTTTCAGACGGCCACTATCTGGAGCGTTGGAGCTCGGATGAAAAGCTTCGCAATCCAAAAGAAGCAAATAGTCCCGTGACCCACGTCTCGTGGTTTGCGGCTCAAGCCTACTGCGAATGGAAGGGTAAGACCCTGCCAACTGTGGATCAATGGGAATACGCGGCAGCCGACCGAGGTAGCGGGGCGGAAGGCGTAAAGCGTCGGCTTTTGGAGTGGTATGGACGTCCCACTCCGAAAATCATTTCCGTTGTGGGAAGCACTTCGAAGAATGGATTTGGAGTATTCGACCTTCACGGACTGGTCTGGGAATGGACGCTCGATTTCAATAGTGGCATCCAAGGGCAGGAGGCGCGGGAAGACGGAACTACGGATGGTAATTTATTCTGCGGAAACGGAAGCCAAGGGGCATCGGATGCGACCGACTACGCATCATTCATGCGCTATAGCTTTCGAAACAGCCTTAAGGCGAACTACACCGTCGCCAATCTAGGTTTCCGATGCGCTAAAGGGGTTGATGGACATGAATAAGTGGAATGTAGTTCTCGTTGTAGCCCTCGCGATTGCATCCCTTCCGGTATTCGCACATGAAGCGCATCATCACCACGGTTCGCAGCAGGATCTCGATCAAGCTCGGCCTCAGCCTTTGCGCGGCGAATCGATCTATAACCTCAATTCCACTTGGACGAGCCAGGACGGCAAACAAACCAAGCTCTCCACGCTCCAAGGGCGGCCCGTGGTTGTTGCGATGGTCTTCACGAGTTGTCAGGCAGCCTGTCCGATGACGATCTCAGACCTGAAGCGCATCGAGGAAGCTCTTCCTGCTGGTGCCAAGAGCCAGGTGCGCTTTGCCGTTTTTTCATTCGATTCCAAGCGCGACACTCCGGCCAAGCTTAAGGAATTCGTCAAAGCGCGCTCTTTGGATACGAGTCGATGGACCTTGTTTCATGGCGAAGCGAGTGCGGTTCGCAAGCTCTCAGCCGTGCTTGGAATTCGATACAAGAAAGACAAAAATGGGGACTTTGATCACTCCAACGTGATTACGATCCTGGACAAGGCGGGCGTAATCGCTCACCAGCAAGTTGGCCTTCGCCAAGACTCCAAGGAAACCGTGGAAAAGCTGACTCAAGTCTCAGGACCGCCCGCGAACTAGCCGCTCTGATCCAGGTCTTAAGATTTCTTAGACCAAGAGGCGCACCAGCCATTGGCGGTCACAAGGCCTGATGTAAGCATCTGGCATTTGCCCCATCCCTTGTTGCTTGGGGTGTAAAGCGCGCAGTTCTTGCAAAACTGGTTTTTTGCCTCGGGCTTCTTGCGTTGTGGATACTTTGCGAAATCGATATCCGCGATACTGGCTTTGTAGCCAATCGCCGAAGCAACCGCGTCCGACTCGGGGACTGGCTTCTCGCCAGCCGGAAGTGCGGAATCATCCTTTTTTTCAGCGGAAGCGGACCGGAAGAAGCCAAGGAAAGGAAGCATGATTGCCGCAAGTAGCGAAGCTTTGATGAACTGACGTCTGGACGGGGTGTTTGACATGTCTTCTCCTTTGCAGTCTTTTGCAGGGGAAATATTAGAGATAATCCAAATTGATTGTTTTCTATTTTTATCTGCTGTTCATGAAAGTGCAAGTGAAATCCGATGCTTAGACGGTGGTTGCGACGGCGCTATGACTCTCCCAAGGCTGGAGGCGTCGATGAAAAAGTTGAAAACAAACTTCCCAAAGAAAAATGCCGGGCGAAACCTAGCTACTCGTCTGAAGGAACTGGGAAGTCAGCCGCCACCCAAACACCTCATAGAGAAGATTAATGGCAGCAACGCAGTCTAGGAAAAGGTCGCAGGGGTGCCAGGGTTTAGCCAATGCGTTGGATAAGCACAGTCCCAGGTCATCTTGATGATGCTCAGAACCCATTGAGATGGAATCTCTTTCGGCTTTTGTAGCTTCGCCAGGTCCGATCCAGGGTCGAATGGCCTAGCCAGATGCTGATGTTTTCGAGCGCGTGTCCCCGTGAAAGCATCAAGTCTGAAAAGCCCTTTCGCCCGCCATAGAGATCGATGCCGTCGCCAAGATGCTTATGAAGCGTTTTTAGAATCGGGCGGCGAAAATGACGGGACTCCAGAACGCGGAGGGCGAACTTTTGTTCGTCAAAAAGAATTGGAATCGGTTTCCAGCGATCTTCTGGCGGGAGCGCGATGATCTTGGTTTGGAAAATCCACAGAACCATGCGGCCGTTTGGAAGCCTCTCGACGCGCCAAAGCGAGGGATCATGGAGGTTGTCAACCTCCTTAGGCCGAAGGCCGAACCAGACGGAGAGGAAGAGCCAGTTAAAGTTGGCGGGATTTAGGCGCTCTCGGGTCTTTGCTAGTTCGAATGGGCAGAGAGGTGCCGATGGTTTTCGAACTTTGCGATCGCTTTCGTAGTGGGCATCGAGAATTCGTTGCCGCTCATACCCACGAGGAGAGGGGACCGCGAGAAACGGTCGACCTAGCTTTCTTGAAATGAAGTAC
>JACCDG010567190.1_pt1 | contig 28561 bp, 37 predicted proteins | sample 7442471 | NCBI WGS metagenome assembly JACCDG01 (sample SAMN15323444, study PRJNA562643) | freshwater metagenome | isolation source: river surface water | place: USA:Blue River Watershed | collected 2017-08-17 | reverse complement strand
GTCCTGGCCCATGGCGAGGGCCTGCAGGCCCATGCCCGGGCGGCGGAAATGCGGCTCAAAAATTGACACGAAATTCGTGTCACACGAATTTCGTGTAAACTGCGGCGCGTGAAAAACGTCACTATTACCGTGGAAGACAGCGCGCTCGAGTGGGCGCGCATCCAGGCGGCCAAGCGCAATTCCAGCGTCTCGCGCCTGGTCGGCGAGTTGCTGGCGGAAAAGATGCGCCAGGAAGACGCCTACGAGCAGGCGATGCGCGAAGCCCTGAAGTTCGAGTCCTGGGGGGCGTCCGAAGGCGCCTTCCTGAACCGAGACGAGATGTATGACCGCGCTCGTTTTCGTTGACACCAACGTCCTGCTGTACGCCCATGACGAGCGCGACCTGGACAAGCAGGCCCGCGCGCGGGAGTGGGTGTCCTGGTGCTGGCGCACGCGCGGCGGACGTATCAGCTCGCAGGTGCTCAATGAGTTCTACAACAACGCCATCACCAAATTTCGCAAGACGGTCACCCTGGATCAGGCGCGCACCCATGTGCGGCGCTTGCGCCTGTGGCAGCCCCCGCACCTGGACACCTACACCGTCGACGGCGCGTGGGATTTGCAAGACCGTTATTCACTCAGTTATTGGGATGCCCTGATCGTGTCGTCGGCCCACCAACAAGGCTGCGCCTGCCTGCTGTCCGAAGACCTGCAGCATGGCCAGATGCTGGACGCCGTTCGCGTCCTAAATCCTTTCCGGGCCACGCCGGCGGAACTGGACGCCCTCGCATGACGCAGACCCTGCCCCCCCGCCTGTCCCGCCTGATCCGCCAAGACGTGCAGTCCATGCACGCCTATGCGGTGCAAGATGCCACCGGCCTGGTCAAGCTCGACGCGATGGAAAACCCCCATCGGCTGTCCCCCGAGCTCCAGGCCGAACTGGGGCGACGCCTGGGTGCGGTGGCCCTCAACCGCTACCCCGGCCCACGTATCGACGATCTGCGCGTCGCGCTGGCCCGGCAGGCCCGTCTGCCCGCCGGCTGCGCCCTCATGCTGGGGAATGGTTCGGACGAACTGATCTCGCTGCTGGCCATGGCCTGCGACGTGCCCGGTGCGTCCGTCCTGTCACCGCTGCCCGGCTTCGTGATGTACGCCATGAGCGCCCAGCTGCAGGGTCTGGCTTTCCACGGTGTGCCGCTCACCGCCGATTTCGAGCTGGATGAAGCCGCGATGCTCGCCGCCATTGCCGAGCACAAGCCGTCCATCGTGTATCTGGCTTACCCCAACAACCCCACCGGCAACCTCTGGAACGACGCGGTGATCGAGAAGATCATTGAAGCCCAGGGCGCGCAAGGTGGCCTGGTGGTGATGGATGAGGCCTACCAGCCTTTTGCCAGCAAGAGCTACATCGACCGTCTGGCCAAACACTCGCATGTGCTGCTGATGCGCACGCTCTCCAAGTTTGGCCTGGCCGGTGTGCGCCTAGGCTACATGATCGGGCCCAAGGCCCTGGTGGCCGAGATCGACAAGGTGCGTCCCCCCTACAACATCAGCGTACTCAATTACGAGTGCGCGCTGTTTGCGCTGGAACACGCCGAGGTGTTTGCCCAGCAAGCCAAAACCCTGCGCGAAGAACGCGCCCGGTTGCTGCGCGAGTTGACGGGCTTGCCCGGCGTGAAACCTTTCCCGAGCGAAGCCAACATGATCCTGGTGCGCGTGCCCGATGCGGCCAGGGCGTTTGATGGATTGAAGGCACGCAAAGTGCTGGTCAAGAACATTTCTAAAATGCACCCATTGCTGACCAATTGTTTGCGTTTGACCGTCGGCACGCCAGACGAAAACACCTTGATGCTCGCAGCTCTGAAGGAATCGCTATGAACCGCACCGCAGAAGTCACCCGCAAAACGGCCGAGACGAACATTCGCGTGGCTGTCAATCTTGACGGCACCGGCCAGGCCAAGCTGGCCACTGGGATCGGTTTTCTGGACCACATGCTCGACCAGATTGCGCGTCACGGCTTGATCGATCTGGACATTCAGTGTGAGGGCGATCTGCATATCGACGGCCACCACACGGTGGAAGACATTGGCATCACCCTGGGCCAGGCTTTTGCCAAGGCTGTGGGTGACAAAAAAGGCATTCGCCGTTATGGCCATGCCTACGTGCCGCTGGACGAGGCGCTCAGCCGTGTGGTGATCGACTTCTCTGGTCGCCCCAGCCTGCACATGGATGTGACTTTCACCTCCGGCATGATTGGCGAGCTCGATACCCAGCTGGTCTACGAGTTTTTTCAGGGCTTTGTGAACCACGCGGCTGTGACGCTGCACATTGACAACCTCAAGGGTTTCAATGCACACCACCAGTGCGAAACCATCTTCAAGGCCTTTGGCCGCGCCTTGCGCGCCGCGCTGGAGCTCGATCCGCGCTCAGTGGGTGTGATCCCGTCGACCAAGGGAAGCCTCTGAACATGAGTGTCAACCGGGTTGCCGTGGTTGACTACGGCATGGGCAATTTGCGCAGCGTAGCGCAGGCGGTGATGCACGCGGCTTCCAGTGTGGACCACGCAAAGGTCACTGTCACATCCGACCCGCAAGTGGTTCGTGATGCGCACAGAGTGGTGTTGCCAGGGCAGGGCGCCATGCCCGACTGCATGCGCGAGTTGCGCGAGTCCGGGCTGCTGGACGCTGTGCTGGAGGCTGCTGCCAGCAAACCCCTGTTTGGCGTGTGCGTGGGCATGCAGATGCTGCTCGATCACAGTGCCGAGGGCGATACGCCGGGCCTGGGCCTGATTGCGGGCGATGTCATCAAGTTTGACCTTGAAGGCCGGTTGCAACCCGACGGTACGCGCTACAAGGTACCGCAAATGGGGTGGAACCAGGTTTGGCAAAGCGCGCCGGCACACGCTTTGTGGCATGACATTCCGGATGGCAGCTGGTACTATTTTGTGCACAGTTTCTACGCCAAGGTGAGCGATCCGGCGCACTGCGCTGCGCAAACAGATTACGGGGGCCGTTTTGCGTGTGCGATTGCCAAAGACAACCTGTTTGCCACCCAGTTTCACCCGGAAAAAAGCGCAGACCAAGGCTTGGCCCTGTTCCGCAACTTCCTTCACTGGCAGCCTTGATTGCCGTTTCTTTTTTAATTGATTTTCTGACTCGCCATGATTCTGATCCCTGCCATTGACCTCAAAGACGGCCACTGTGTTCGCCTCAAGCAAGGCGATATGGACCAGGCCACCACCTTTGGTGAAGATCCGGCGGCCATGGCCCGCAACTGGCTGGACAAGGGCGCCCGTCGCCTGCATCTGGTGGACCTGAACGGCGCTTTTGCGGGTAAGCCGCAGAACTTCGGTGCCATCAAATCGATCCTGCAGGAAGTCGGGGCCGATATTCCAGTGCAGCTGGGCGGTGGCATTCGCGACCTCGACACGATTGAAAAATACATTGACGCTGGTCTGCAATACGTGATCATTGGCACGGCAGCCGTTAAAAACCCCGGCTTCCTCAAAGACGCTTGCACTGCTTTTGGCGGCCACATCATCGTCGGCCTGGACGCCAAGGACGGCAAAGTCGCCACCGACGGCTGGAGCAAGCTTACCGGCCACGAAGTCGTGGACCTTGCCAAGAAGTTCGAGGACTGGGGCGTCGAGTCCATCATCTACACCGACATCGGCCGCGACGGCATGCTCAGTGGCATCAATATCGACGCGACCGTCAAGCTGGCACAGTCCTTGTCCATTCCGGTCATCGCTTCTGGTGGACTGTCCAACATGAAGGACATCGAGCAGTTGTGCGCTGTTGAAGATGAAGGTGTGGAAGGCGTGATCTGTGGTCGCGCCATCTATTCCGGCGATCTGGACTTCGAAGCCGCACAGCGCCGGGCCGACGAACTCAACGGTTGATTATGTCCAGCACCGCCACCTGTCGCAAAGTGCAATTTGCGGGCTTGCCCGCCACCGAATTGCAACTGCCTTGCGGCGACCACGTGGTGGTGGCTGACCATGGCGCGCATGTGCTGTCCTGGGTGGCAGGGGGACGCGAGCGTCTTTACCTCAGCCCGCAAAGCAATATGGATGGCCAGGCTGCCATTCGTGGCGGCATTCCGGTCTGCTTTCCACAGTTCAACATGCGTGGCGACTTGCCTAAACACGGCTTTGCACGCAATGTGTCTTGGTCGCCGCGCGACCCCAAACTCGAGACGGACCATGCCCATTTGGTCATGTGCCTGAACGACAGCGCAGCCACACGTCAATGGTGGGGCCAGGCCTTTGAAGCGCGGTTGCTCATCGCGTTGACCCCTGGTGCCCTGCAGGTCGAGCTGGCAGTGCGCAACACCGACAGCAAACCCCTGGCCTTTAGCGGCGCGCTGCACAGCTACTTTGCAGTCAGCGATGTGGCGCAGGCCCGATTGACCGGTTTGGGTGGACATGCCGAGTGGAATGCGGTAGCGGACCACCACGGCATCGCTGCACCCGAGCTGCGCTTTGTAGGCGAGTTTGACCGGGTGTACACCGCAGCGCCGCAAGGCTATGAACTGCAGGATGGCCCGCATGTGCTGTCGATCGAGCAGGACATGGACTGGGCCCACACGGTGGTCTGGAACCCCGGCGCTGCCAAGTGCGCGCAGCTCAATGACATGCCTGCTGATGGCTGGCAATACATGCTTTGCGTCGAAGCTGCGCAGGTGTACGAACCCGTTGTGGTGCCGCCAGGCGACTTCTGGCAGGGCGCACAGCGCCTGCAAGTGCTCTGATATTTTGAAAAGATACCCATGCTTGCCAAACGCATCATTCCCTGCCTGGACGTGACCGGTGGTCGCGTGGTCAAGGGCGTCAACTTTGTCGAACTGCGCGACGCGGGTGACCCTGTGGAAATTGCCGCTCGTTACAACGAACAGGGCGCTGACGAACTGACGTTTCTGGACATCACGGCCACCAGCGATGGGCGCGATGTGATCTTGCACATCATTGAAGCCGTGGCCAGCCAGGTCTTCATTCCCCTGACCGTGGGCGGAGGGGTGCGCACGGTGGAAGATGTGCGACGCCTGCTCAACGCCGGGGCGGACAAGACCAGTTTCAACTCGGCCGCGATTGCCAATCCGCAAGTCATACGCGAAGCGTCTGCCAAATATGGCGCGCAGTGCATTGTGGTGGCCATCGACGCCAAACGCCGCACGGCCGAAGATGAACAACGCCTGGACGCCAACGGCCATCCCATGGGCCCCGGCTGGGATGTGTACAGCCATGGCGGTCGCAAAAATGTGGGCCTGGACGCGGTGGCCTGGGCCACGCAAATGGCCGAGTATGGCGCGGGCGAAATCCTGCTCACCAGCATGGACCGCGACGGCACCAAGAGCGGCTTTGACCTGCAACTGACCCGTGCCGTGAGCGACGCCGTGAGCGTGCCCGTGATCGCTTCGGGTGGTGTGGGTAACCTTGACCATCTGGCCGATGGCGTGAGCATCGGCGGCGCCGACGCCGTGTTGGCTGCGAGCATTTTTCACTATGGTGAATACACCGTTCAGCAGGCCAAAGAGCGCATGCGCGAACGCGGCATTGCTGTGCGACTGTGAGGCTACGATGAACTGGCTCGACAACATCAAATGGGACGACAAGGGGCTGGTGCCTGTGATCGCCCAGGAAAATACCACCGGCGATGTGCTGATGTTCGCCTGGATGAACCGTGAGGCGTTACAAAAAACCGCAGAACTCAAGCGGGCGGTGTATTTCAGCCGCTCACGCAACAAGCTGTGGTTCAAGGGCGAGGAGTCCGGCCATGTGCAGCAGGTCCACGATATTCGCCTGGATTGCGACAGCGATGTGGTGCTGCTCAAGGTCACGCAGCTCGGGCATGAGCCGGGCATTGCTTGTCACACCGGCCGCCACAGCTGCTTCTTCCAGAGTCTGCAGGGTGAAGCCTGGCAGGCTGTGGACCCGGTCCTCAAGGACCCCGAAACCATTTACAAGTGAACGCCATGACTAACCAGGACATTCTTGACCGTTTGGCTGCTGTGGTTGAAAGCCGCAAACCCGCCAATGGCGGCGACCCCGAAAAAAGTTATGTGGCCCGCCTGCTGCACAAGGGGCCGGACGCCTTCCTCAAAAAGATTGGCGAGGAAGCCACCGAAACCGTGATGGCCGCCAAAGATGTGGATCACGGCGGCGATGCATCCAAGCTGGTCTATGAAGTGGCAGACCTGTGGTTTCACAGCATGATTGCGCTGGCGCACTACGGTTTGACGCCTGCCGATGTGGTCAACGAACTGGCGCGCCGCGAAGGCCTGAGTGGGCTGGAAGAAAAAGCTCTGCGTAAGGCGCAAGCCCGAGAAGCATCGGGCGAATAAAGTTGCCAAACCACAGGGAGGTGGCCATGGATAACAGTCTGAACAACGACAGCAACCGCACGATCAGCTGGGTCAGCTACATCCTGCATTTGATTGTGGCAGTCAGCGCCGTCATTCCGGGCGCGCAGGTGGGCCCGGTGCTGTTGGTGGTGGCCTTGGTGATGGATCTGGTCAAAAAAGGCGATGTGCACGAATCCTGGCTGGCCAGCCACTTTGACTTCCGCATCCGTACTGTGTTGTGGGCGGCCGTGCTGTATGCCGTCACTTTCCCTTTGTGGTTCCTGTTTTTCTTTCCGGGCTGGTTGGCCTGGTGTGGTATTTCGATCTGGTTTTTGTACCGGATTGTCCTGGGCATGGTGCGCCTGAATGCAGAGCGCTCCATGGCCGAAATTGATGAAGGCAAGTGAGATGAGCGCAGCAGATCCCAACTGTATTTTCTGCAAGATCGTGGCCGGCAAGATCCCGTCACGCAAGGTGCATGAAGACGATCATGTGTTCGCGTTTCACGATATTGCGCCTTGGGCGCCGGTGCATTTTCTGATCATCCCCAAACTGCATATTCCTTCCATGGCTCACGTGCGTGCTGAACACAGTGGTTTGATGGCCCACATGATGACCCTGGCCCCCAAGCTGGCCATGCAGGAGGGCTGCAACCCATACCCGGATGGCGGCTATCGCATTGTTCTCAATACAGGCACCGAGGGTGGCCAGGAAGTGCATCACCTGCACATGCACGTCATGGGCGGCCCACGCCCCTGGCTTAAGGGTTGATATCTGTTTAAAGCGGGGCAAACCCCATACTGGCGAGGGTGTTCGATCAAATGCGATCGAACCCACTTAGAATCCGGACATTGATAGGAGAAACACATGGGTTCCTTTTCCATTTGGCACTGGCTGATCGTTCTGTTGATCGTGGTCATGGTGTTCGGCACCAAAAAACTCAAGAACATCGGTTCTGACCTGGGCGGCGCCGTAAAAGGCTTCAAAGACGGCATGAAGGACGGCTCTGCCTCCGAGGACAAGGCTGCAGGTCAAGTCACTGCCGATGCATCTGCACAGAAAACGACCATCGACGTCGAAGCCAAGACCAAGTCCTGAAGCCGGGTTGACGCGCTGTGCTTGACCTTGGCTTGTCCAAAATGGCCCTCATCGGCGTGGTTGCGCTGGTGGTGATCGGTCCTGAGAAATTGCCCCGCGTGGCCCGCACGGTGGGTACGCTGCTGGGCAAGGCGCAGCGTTATGTGGCGGATGTCAAGGCTGAGGTCAATCGGTCCATGGACATGGACGAGCTGCGCAAAATGAAAGACTCCGTGGAGTCTGCGGCGCGTGATGTTGAGCAGTCTGTGCAGACCACTGCAGCCGATTTTGAGAAAAATTGGGCCGAGGCCACGGCTGGCCTCAATAGCGACGGGCTGGAGTGGAAAGACCCGGCTCCCGCTTACCAGGCTCCCCGCAAGAACTGGCGCCTCAAGCGCGGCGCTACGCCCCAGTGGTACAAGGCGCGCAACGGGGTGCGTACGCGTGCCCAGTCCGGCGCAGCCCGTGTGGCGCGTTACCGTCCGCCGGGCTTGCGCGGCTGAAGCTTTGAAACATGTCTGATACCGAATCCAAGCGCGACGAACCGTCGCTGGGCCCCGAGCAGCCTTTTGTAGCGCATCTGGTTGAACTGCGCGACCGGCTCATGCGCGCCATGATCGCCATTGGCGTGGCTGTGGCCATTTTGGCCATCTACCCTGGGCCAGGCCAGTTGTATGACATTCTGGCGCAACCCCTTGTGGCCAACTTGCCCACAGGCGCAACGCTGATTGCGACCTCGGTCATCTCGCCTTTCATGGTACCCCTCAAGATTTTGCTGATGGCAGCCTTCCTGCTGGCCTTGCCGGTGGTGCTCTACCAGGTCTGGGCCTTTGTGGCGCCGGGCTTGTACTCGCATGAAAAACGCCTTGTGGTGCCGCTGGTCGTTTCCAGTACGGTGCTGTTTTTCATTGGGGTGGCGTTTTGCTACTTCTTTGTATTCGGGCAGGTGTTCAAGTTCATCCAGAGCTTTGCGCCTAAAAGCATCACGGCTGCACCTGATATCGAGGCTTACCTGAGCTTTGTCTTGTCCATGTTCCTGGCCTTTGGTCTGGCGTTTGAAGTGCCTGTGGCTGTGGTGGTGCTGGCACGGCTGGGCATGGTGACGGTTGAAAAACTCAAGGCCTTCCGCGGGTACTTCATTGTGCTGGCCTTCGTGATTGCGGCGATCGTGACGCCGCCGGATGTGGTCTCGCAGCTCTCTCTGGCCATACCGATGTGCTTGCTCTATGAGTTGGGGATCTGGGCTGCGCGCTTCTTCATCAACTACAGCAAGGCACCTGAAGAAGACCTGCCGGTGCAAACGCCCTCGCAGGACTGACCGCGACCCGGTTCCTTGCGCCACAATAGGCGCAAGAGGAACACCACATGACGGATGCCCAAACCCTGGGGCGCGCACTCGATGAGCTGCTGCAGCCCGACCGCTTCAAAGACTACGGACCCAATGGCCTGCAGGTGCAGGGCGACCGGCCTGTGCGCAAGCTGGTTTCTGGCGTGACCGCCAGCCGGGCCTTTATTGAAGCTGCCATTGCACAAAATGCCGATGCGCTCTTGGTCCACCATGGCTTGTTCTGGCGTGGTCAGGATGGGCGCATCACCGGGTGGCTGCGTGAGCGTTTGCGCCTGTTGCTGGCGCAGGGGGTGCATTTGTGGGCTTACCACCTGCCCCTGGATGCGCACCCTGAGCTGGGTAACAACGCACAGCTGGGCGTTCAATTAGGCTTGCAAGCCGATGGGCGTTTCGGTGAACAGGACCTGGGGTGTGTGGGTGATGCGCCCGCAACGCTTTCCAATTTGAATGACTGGCCTGCACATGTGCAACAGGTGCTGGGTAAGGTGCCCGTGTGTGTGCCGGGCGATGGGCGTGCTGTGCGCCGAGTGGCTTGGTGCACGGGCGGTGCGCAGGGCTATATGGAGGCGGCAGTTGCTGCTGGCGTTGACTTGTACATCACAGGCGAGATTTCCGAGCCACAAGCGCATCTGGCCCACGAAACCGGTGTCGCTTTCATGGCCTGCGGTCACCACGCGACCGAGCGCTATGGTGCGCCCGCGGTGGGGCGCGCGGTCGCAGCAAAGTTGGGGCTGGAACACGTGTTCATTGACATTGACAATCCGGCATGAAACCTGTCTTGATGACTTTGGGCGACCCGTGCGGGATTGGCCCGGAAATCGTGGCCAAGACCTGGGTGCGTGAACCGACCTGTGCGCAGCAGTGTTGCGTGGTGGGTGATGCCGGTGTCATGGCGCGGGCAGCGCTCTTGTCGGAAGAGACCCGTCACCTGACGGTACGTGCCTTGACTGCTCTTGAGCAGTGGCGCCCTGAAAGGCCTGACGAGCTGCAGATCTGGCAGATCGGTGCGCCCGTGCCGCAGTGGTCACATGGACAAGTGCATGCGGGTGCGGGCCGCCTGGCAGGTGACGCGGTGCTGGCCGCTACGCGCGCCGCGCTGAGTGGACAGGCCCGTGGCATCGTGACAGCGCCTTTGCACAAGGAAGCCTTGCATGCGGCAGGAGCGCCGTACGACCAATACCCTGGCCACACCGAATTGCTGCAGGACGAGGCGGCACGCCATGCGGGTGTGCCTCGCGAACAGATGCCTGTGCGCATGATGTTGGCCAACCCGGAGTTGCGCACGGTGCTGGTGACGATTCACATGTCCTTGCGCAAAGCGCTCGACGCAATCACGTATGCGGCAGTGCTGGAAACCCTGCGCATCACCCATGAGGCCTTGTCGCCCATTTTGGGCCGCCCACCACGCATGGCGGTGGCTGGGCTCAATCCGCATGCGGGGGAGGGTGGCTTGTTTGGGTATGAAGAGCAAACCGTATTGGCGCCAGCCATTGCGCAGGCGCAGGCGCAAGGCATGCTGGCCTCAGGTCCTTACGCGCCGGACACCGTGTTCATGCGCGCACGCAACACGGCTGAACACCGGGGTGAGTTTGATGTGGTGCTCGCGATGTACCACGACCAGGGCTTGATCCCGGTGAAATACCTGGGCGTGGAGCAGGGCGTGAACGTGACCTTGGGCCTGCCTTTGATCCGCACCAGCCCCGACCACGGTACCGCGTTTGATATTGCTGGCCGTGGGCTGGCCGACCCGTCCAGCTTGCAGCAGGCGTTGCGCATGGCCTTGCAACTGGCCGATGCGCGAGACCTGAGCGTCTGATCAGCTGCGCTGCTTGAGGCTGTCGCGAATTTCGCGCAGCAGTGCAATGTCTTCCGGCGTGGGGGCGGGCTCAGCGGGTGCTGCTTCAGGCTGGGACTTCATGCGGTTGATCTGGCGGATCATGACGAAGATCACGAACGCCAGGATTGCAAAATTCAGGGCAATACTGAAGAAGTTGCCAAAGGCCAGCACGGCGCCCAATTTTTTGGCTTCTACCAGTGGCAGGCTGGGGTCCTGCCCTGCCAAAGGGAAAAAATAATTGCTGAAGTCAAGCTTGCCGAACACCAGGCTGACCATGGGCATGATGATGTCGTCCACCATGGAGCCGACGATTTTTCCGAAGGCGCCGCCAATGATCACGCCAACGGCCAGGTCGACCACATTGCCCTTCATGGCGAAGTTTTTGAATTCCTGTACGAATGACATCTAAAGTTCCTCCTTGTTCAATGTGGTGGATCATATCGAACCCTGCACTGACCTGGCACAAAAAACACATGGTTTGTAAGAAGGCCGTAGAAGAGTCTCCATTACAATCACGGGTTGACCCTAATCAAAAGACTCATAGAGGATTACCATGAGTGATACCCCAGTCGACAGCAGCAAGCGGACTTGGCTCATTGCCTCCGGATGCGCCGGTGCCGTAGGCGCCGGCTTTGTGGCCACCCCGTTTGTCAGCTCCTTTCAGCCTTCCGAACGTGCCAAAGCGGCTGGTGCCGCCGTTGAAGTGGACATCTCCGCTCTCAAAGAGGGTGAAAAACTCACCGTCGAGTGGCGCGGCAAGCCTGTCTGGATCATGAAGCGCTCGCCTGAGCAGCTGGAATCCCTCAAGAAAGTGGAGGGCCAGTTGGCTGACCCTACCTCCAGCCGCACCGCTTACCCCACGCCCGAATACGCCAAGAACGGTCACCGCTCCATCAAGCCTGAGGTGATGGTGGCCGTGGGTATCTGTACCCACCTTGGCTGCTCGCCTGGTGACAAGTTTGCAACCGGCCCGCAGCCTTCGCTGCCGGACGACTGGCAAGGCGGCTTCCTCTGTGCTTGCCACGGCTCGACCTTCGATCTGGCAGGCCGCGTGTTCAAGAACAAGCCCGCACCAGATAACCTGGAAGTGCCACCGCACATGTACCTGTCCGACACCAAGCTGCTCATTGGTGAAGACAAGAAGGCCTGATGGAGACTGACATGGCTGAATTCAAAGAAATCTCCCCCAACGCCCCCGCTGGCGAAAAGCTCCTCAACTGGGTCGACAACCGCTTCCCGCTCTCCAAGCTCTTCAAAGAGCACATGAGCGAGTACTACGCGCCCAAAAACTTCAACATCTGGTACATCTTCGGCTCGCTGTCTTTGCTGGTGCTGGTGATCCAGATCGTGACCGGTATTTTCCTGGTCATGCACTACAAGCCTGATGCGGCTGTGGCGTTTGCCTCTGTCGAATACATCATGCGTGATGTGCCCTGGGGCTGGCTGATTCGTTACATGCACTCCACAGGCGCTTCGGCGTTTTTCGTGGTGGTGTATTTGCACATGTTCCGTGGCCTGATGTACGGCAGCTACCGCAAGCCGCGCGAGCTGGTCTGGATCTTCGGTTGCGCCATCTTCCTGGCGCTGATGGCTGAAGCCTTCATGGGCTACCTGCTGCCTTGGGGACAGATGTCCTACTGGGGCGCTCAGGTGATCGTGAACCTGTTCTCTGCGATTCCTTTCATCGGTCCTGACCTGGCCTTGCTGATCCGCGGTGATTACGTGGTGGGCGATGCAACGCTGAACCGCTTCTTCAGCTTCCACGTGATTGCTGTGCCTCTGGTTTTGCTGGGTCTGGTGGTAGCACACATCATTGCGCTGCACGAAGTGGGCTCCAACAACCCCGATGGTGTGGAAATCAAAGGCCCCAACGCTCCCAAGGATGCCAATGGCCATCCGCTGGACGGCGTGCCTTTCCACCCCTACTACTCGGTGCACGATGTGCTGGGTGTCAGCGTGTTCCTGATGGTTTTCTCTGCCATCATCTTCTTCGCGCCTGAGTTGGGTGGTTACTTCCTCGAGTACAACAACTTCATCCCCGCGGACCCTCTGACTACGCCTTTGCACATCGCACCGGTTTGGTATTTCACGCCGTTCTATTCCATGCTGCGTGCCATTACCAGCGAGATGATGTATGCCCTGATTGCCTGCGTGGTCGTGGGTGCTGTCCTTGCAGTCATCAAAGGCAAGCTGCCGCAGGTCCTCAAGGTCGCCGTGATTGGCGCCGCTGTGGTGATCTCTGCCATGATGCTGTCGATCGACGCCAAGTTCTGGGGCGTGGTGGTGATGGGTGGCGCTGTGGTCATCCTGTTCTTCCTGCCTTGGCTGGACAACAGCCCGGTCAAGTCGATCCGCTACCGTCCTGACTGGCACAAATACCTGTACGCCGTGTTCGTGATCAACTTCCTGATCCTCGGTTACCTGGGTGTGCAGCCGCCGTCCCCCGTGGGCGAGCGTGTCTCTCAAGTGGGCTCTCTGTTCTACTTCGGCTTCTTCCTGTTGATGCCCTGGTGGAGCAAGCTGGGCACACCCAAGCAGGTCCCGGATCGCGTGACCTTCAAGCCTCACTGAGTTAGCGGAGTGTGATGATCATGAACAATTTCAAAAAATTCGCACTGGGCTTGCTCATGGCCCTGGGTATGTCGGCAGGAGTGCAGGCTGCAGGTGGTGGTATCGCCTGGGACAAAGCGCCCAATCGAACCAATGACCTCGGTGCCTTGCAGCATGGTGCCAAGCTGTTTGCCAACTACTGCCTGAACTGTCACTCTGCGGCGTACATGCGTATCAACCGCCTCACGGACATTGGCCTGACCGAGCAGCAGATCAAAGACAATCTGATGTTCACGTCGGACAAGATCGGCGACACCATGAAAGCCGCCATCGATCCGAAGCAGGCCAAAGAATGGTTCGGTGCCAACCCGCCTGACCTCACCGTGATCGCTCGCGCCAAAGCTGGCCACGGTGGCACGGGCCCGGATTACCTGTACACCTACCTGCGTACGTACTACCGCGATGACACGCGTCCCACGGGCTGGAACAACCTGGCCTTCCCCAATGTGGGGATGCCACACGCCCTGTGGGAACTGCAAGGCGAGCGCAAGCCGATCTTTGAAGAGATCGAGGAGCATGGCCACAAAGTGCACGTGTTCAAGGGCTGGGAACAAGTCAAGCCCGGTTTGATGACGCCTGCCCAGTACGACGATGCAGTGGCCGATCTGGTAAGCTACATGCAATGGATGGCCGAACCGGCGCAAAATACCCGTGTGCGCATTGGTGTGTGGGTTCTGCTCTTCTTGTCGGTCTTTACGCTGATTGCCTGGCGTCTGAATGCCGCCTACTGGAAAGACGTTAAATAACGCCCTTCACGGCCATTGCAAGATGGCCTGAGCAGAGTGGGTCAGCCCGAACGGCTGTCCCACTCTTTTTGATTTTTAGAGGAGTCTTCCGACATGATGGTGCTTTATTCCGGAACCACCTGCCCGTTTTCCCACCGTTGCCGCTTCGTCCTGTTCGAAAAAGGAATGGACTTCGAAATCCGTGATGTGGACCTGTACAACAAGCCCGAAGACATCAGTGTGATGAACCCCTACGGGCAAGTGCCGATTCTGGTTGAGCGTGACCTGATCCTGTACGAATCCAACATCATCAACGAGTACATCGATGAGCGCTTCCCGCACCCGCAACTCATGCCTGGTGACCCTGTCGATCGTGCCCGTGTCCGCCTGTTCTTGCTGAACTTCGAAAAAGAGCTGTTCACCCATGTGTCCACGCTGGAGAACCGCGCCCTCAAGGGTAACGACAAAGCCCTTGAAAAAGCCCGTTCGCACATTCGCGACCGCCTCACGCAGCTGGCCCCTGTGTTCCTGAAGAACAAGTACATGCTGGGGGACAACTTCTCCATGCTGGACGTGGCCATTGCGCCGCTGCTGTGGCGTCTGGACTACTATGGCATCGAGCTGTCCAAGAATGCTGCTCCGCTGCTCAAATACGCCGAGCGCATCTTCTCCCGTCCGGCATACATTGAAGCGCTGACACCGTCCGAAAAGGTGATGCGCAAATAAGCGTAGCGCGTCATGATGCAACCCACCGATTTGCCATCCACCAAACCGTACCTGCTGCGCGCCATTTACGAATGGTGCAGCGATAACGGCCTGACACCCTATGTGGCTGTCAAGGTGGATGCGTCGGTGCGCGTGCCCATGGAGTTCGTCAAGGACGGCGAAATTGTGCTTAACGTCAGCATGGACGCTACCAGCGCCTTGCAGATGGACAACGATTACATCTCGTTCAAGGCCCGCTTTGGCGGTCAGCCGCGTGAAATCATTGTGCCGATCGAACGCATCATGGCTATCTACGCGCGAGAGAACGGGCAGGGCATGTCGTTCCCGATCAGCGAAGCCGCTACCGAAGACAAGAAAACTGCGGGTGTTGAACCATCGGAAGGCGGCATTGAGCCGCCACCCACAGCCCCACAGCGCCCAGGACTGCGCAGAATTAAATAAGAAATTTGACCCGCAGTTTCAAAGACTGCGTGTGAACACGTTTAAAATCACATCCGTGCCGGATTAGCTCAGTTGGTAGAGCACCCGCCTTGTAAGCGGTAGGTCGTCAGTTCGAGTCCGACATCCGGCACCATTTGCATCGCCCCGACCATCGGGGCGTTTTTATTTCAGGCTTTGATCTGATTGGTTGAGCTCCTCCTTAACGGGAAGCTTGGACGCTCGGGGTGACCTTGATGCGCACTTCCTTGATCGGCAAGCCTCTGCCTTGCAGCATGGACACCATGGCGGGTGCAAACTGGCGTATCTTGGCCGCCGCCGCATTCGATGGCGTCAGCAAATGCCACACCCCTTCGTCAAACGGGCCAGCTTGAACCAGTGTTCGCAAAGTGGGTGGCAGCATGGGCCGAATGGCCACCAGGCAGTCGCTGGACAAGCGCACCCGCTCGGTCAGCTTGGCCAGGGTGGGGGAGTCCTGGGCGGCTTGTTCAAGGCTGATGGCGAAGTGGCGTCGTTCCATAGGTTGAGTCAATTATCCTGGATGGTGCGGGTTGGGGGCTTATTTGGTCATATGCACCCGGTAAAATGCCGGCCATGTCTCTGAACGTCCTCACCAAACTCTTTGGCAGTCGTAACGACCGCCTTCTCAAGCAATACCGCAAGACTGTTGATCGGATCAATGCCCTTGAAGCCGGCCTGGAGGGGCTGACTGACGAGGAGTTGCGTGGCAAAACCCAGGCGTTCCGGGCTCGTGTGCAGGCCGGCGAGACGCTGGATGCCTTGCTGCCAGAGGCTTTTGCCGTGGTGCGCGAGGGTGCCAAGCGCGTCATGAAGATGCGCCACTTCGATGTGCAGCTGGTCGGTGGTATCACCTTGCACCAGGGCAAGATTGCCGAAATGCGTACCGGCGAGGGTAAAACCTTGACGGCCACTTTGCCTGTGTACCTCAATGCCTTGAGTGGCAAGGGCGTGCATGTGGTGACTGTCAACGACTACCTGGCTGGGCGTGACGCGCAATGGATGGGGCGTCTGTACAACTTCCTGGGTCTGACGGTGGGGATCAACCTGCCCAATATGTCCCGCGAAGACAAGCAAGCCGCTTACAACGCCGACATCACCTACGGTACCAACAACGAATACGGCTTTGACTACTTGCGTGACAACATGGTCTACGAAGTGCATGACCGTGTGCAGCGTGTGCTCAACTACGCCATCGTGGACGAGGTGGACTCGATCCTGATCGACGAGGCGCGTACGCCCCTGATCATCAGTGGTCAGGCCGAAGACCACACCGCGATGTACCTGGCCATCAAGCAGGTGGTGCCCCTGTTGACCAAGCAAGAGGGCGAGGAAGATCCGCGCACGGGTCAGGGCATCACGGTGCCAGGCGACTTCACGGTGGATGAAAAATCCCGCCAGGTGTTCCTGACCGAGCAGGGTCACGAAAAGGCCGAGCAAGTGCTGGCGCAGCTGGGGCTTCTGCCCGAAGGGGCCAGCCTGTACGAGCCCGCCAACATCACCTTGATGCACCACCTCAATGCCGCCTTGCGCGCGCAGCATCTCTACCACCGTGACCAGCACTATGTGCTGCAGGATGGCGAGATTGTGATCGTGGACGAATTCACTGGCCGACTCATGTCCGGCCGCCGCTGGAGTGATGGCTTGCACCAGGCAGTGGAAGCCAAAGAGGGCGTGCAGATTCAGGCTGAGAACCAGACCCTGGCCTCCATCACCTTCCAGAACTACTTCCGTTTGTACGGCAAGCTTGCCGGCATGACCGGTACGGCCGACACAGAAGCTTATGAGTTCCAGGAAATCTACGGTCTGGAGACCGTGGTCATTCCGCCGCACCGTAAGAACCTGCGTGCTGACCAGCTCGACCGCGTGTACAAAACCGCACAGGAAAAATACAAGGCCGCGATTGACGACATTCGCGAATGTCACGAGCGCGGCCAGCCCGTGCTGGTGGGCACCTCGTCCATTGAGAACTCGGAGTTGATCTCCCAGCTGCTCACACAGGCCAAGTTGCCGCACCAGGTGCTCAATGCCAAGCAGCACGCTCGCGAAGCCGACATCGTTGCACAGGCCGGTCGTGCAGGCATGATCACCATTGCCACCAACATGGCCGGTCGGGGAACCGACATTGTGCTGGGCGGCAACATTGAAAAAGACATTCAGGCTGTGGAGGCCGACGAAGCCCTCTCGCCCGAACTGCGCGAAGCACGCGTGGCCCAGCTGCGTGCGCAGTGGCAGGAAGACCATGCCAAGGTCAAGGAGCTGGGTGGCCTGCGCATCATCGCGACCGAGCGCCATGAGTCGCGCCGAATCGACAACCAGCTGCGTGGCCGGTCAGGCCGACAGGGTGACCCCGGTTCTTCGCGCTTTTACCTGAGCCTGGACGATCCGCTCATGCGCATTTTTGCGGGTGACCGTGTGCGCGCCATCATGGATCGCCTGAAGATGCCCGAAGGCGAAGCCATCGAGGCGGGCATCGTCACGCGCAGCATCGAGAGTGCGCAGCGCAAGGTGGAGTCGCACAACTTTGACATCCGCAAGCAGTTGCTGGAGTACGACGATGTCTCCAACGACCAGCGCAAGGTCATTTACCAGCAACGCAACGACATTCTCGATGCCAGCGACTTGAATGCCCAGATGGCCTCGTTGCGTGAGGGCTGCTTTACCGATCTGGTGCGTCAGTACGTGCCTGAAGAGACCGTAGAAGAGCAGTGGGACCTGCCTGCCCTGGAGAAGGTGCTGGCCGAAGAGTGGCAAGTGCCTGTGCAATTGCAGGCGCGCCTGAACGAATCAGACAACCTGACCGATGACGATATCCTCGAACAGGTGAACAAGGCTGCTGATGCCCAGTTCCAGGTCAAGCTTGATGCGGTGGGCGAAGCCAACTTCACTTCGTTTGAAAAAATGGTGCTGCTGCAAAGCATTGATACCCACTGGCGTGAACACCTGAGCGCGCTGGACTACCTGCGACAAGGCATTCACCTGCGTGGCTATGCACAAAAGCAGCCCAAGCAGGAATACAAGCGCGAAGCGTTTGAGCTGTTTGGTCAGTTGCTGGACTCCGTGCGCAATGAAGTCACCAAGATTTTGATGACGGTGCGTATCGATTCGCCCGAGCAAATCGATCAGGCTGCGCACGCCATCGAAGAGCGTGCCGAGCACATTGCCAACGTGACTTACACCGCACCCGATGAAACCGGACAGGCCCAGGTGACAGCTGCGGACGAAGCTCAACAAGCAGCCTGGGGCCATGTGGGGCGTAACGACCCCTGCCCCTGCGGCAGTGGCAAGAAGTTCAAACACTGCCATGGCAAGCTCAGCTAAGTTTTGGCACCACACACAACGGGCTTCGGCCCGTTTTTCTTCGTTCATTGACTGAAAGACTCAGATGGCTGTTCATCTTTCTGCCCCCAATCCGCAAGACATTCATGCCGTACCGGGTGTGCGCATTGGCATCACCGAAGCCGGTATCCGCAAGGCCAACCGCAAAGACCTGACGGTGTTTTTGCTGGACGAAGGTACCAGCGTAGCGGGCGTATTCACCAAGAACCGTTTTTGTGCTGCGCCGGTGCAGGTGTGTCGCGAGCATCTGGCTCGGGGGCAGGGCGTGCGTGCCATCGTCATCAACACGGGCAACGCCAACGCCGGTACCGGCGCTTCGGGCCTGGCCCATGCCCGTCAGACCAGTGAAGCGATGGCCAAGCTGCTGGGCTGCAGCGCGCAGCAGGTGTTGCCGTTTTCAACCGGCGTGATCATGGAACCGCTGCCGGTGGACAAAATCATCGCTGGCATGCCCAAAGCCATTGAGGTGGCTAAAGCCGATCACTGGGCGATGGCTGCAGAAGGCATCATGACCACCGACACGGTGCCCAAGGCCGCCAGTGTCAAAGTGCAGATCGATGGCGTCACCGTCACCGTGACTGGCATCAGCAAGGGCGCGGGCATGATCCGCCCCAACATGGCCACCATGCTGGGTTTTCTGGCGACCGATGCTGCGGTGGCTCCCGAGCTGATGAGTGGACTGGCCAAGACCCTGGCTGACGGTTCGTTCAACTGCGTCACGGTTGATGGCGACACCTCCACCAATGATTCTTTTGTGGTCATGGCCACACACAAGGCCGCGCATGCGCCCATCACGTCCTGGGACAGTGCCCAAGGCAAGGTCTTGATGGATGCCATGCTGCAAGTAGCCCGCCAGCTGGCGCACGCTATTGTGCGTGACGGCGAGGGTGCCACCAAGTTCATCACCATTGCCGTCGAAGGCGGTCGCAACGCGCAAGAGTGTGCGCAAGTGGCTTACGCAATTGCGCATTCGCCCTTGGTAAAAACCGCGTTCTTTGCCAGCGACCCGAACCTTGGCCGCATTCTGGCGGCCGTGGGCTACGCCGGCATCGAAGACCTGGACCAAGGGTTGATTGAGCTGCACCTGGATGATGTGCATGTGGCCACCCTGGGTGGTCGCCATCCACAGTACAAGGAAGAGGACGGCCAGCGCGTCATGAAGCAGTCCGAAATTACTGTGCGCGTGGGGCTGGGTCGCGGCCAAGCCGCCCACACAGTCTGGACTTGTGACCTCAGTTACGAATACGTGACCATCAACGCTGACTACAGATCATGAGCGCCGCGCTGGAACAATTGCTGGACAAGGTCAGCCAGCTGGTGGAGCGCATTGAAGCGGTGCTGCCTCAGCCCTTGTCTGCCCCCGACTGGTCTCAGGCTGTGGCCTGGCGCTACCGCAAGCGTTCCAGTGGCCATGGCGTGCTTGAACCTGTGCGTCATGTGTCTGGCTTGACGCTCGATGAGCTCAAGGAAATTGACGACCAGAAAGAGAAGATGCAGCGCAACATCGAGCAGTTTGTGCAGGGCCGTCCGGCCAACAATGTGCTGCTCACCGGTGCGCGCGGCACCGGAAAATCGTCGCTCATCAAGGCCAGTTTGAACCAGTTTGCGGCACAAGGCCTGCGCCTCATCGAGGTTGACAAGGAGGACCTGACCGATCTGCCTGACATCATTGAGGTGGTGGCCAACCGCCCTGAAAAGTTCATGGTCTATTGCGATGACCTGAGTTTTGAAGATGGCGAGCCGGGTTACAAGGCGCTCAAATCCATTCTGGACGGTTCGGTGGCTGCCTCCACACCGAACGTGCTGGTGTGCGCCACCAGCAACCGCCGCCATCTGCTGCCCGAGTACATGAGCGAGAACCTGAGCTACAAGCACACGCCTGATGGCGAGGTGCACCCGGGCGAAGGCGTTGAGGAAAAAATCTCCTTGTCCGAGCGCTTTGGCCTTTGGATCAGCTTCTACCCCTTCTCGCAAGACGAATACCTGACCATTGCCGCGCAGTGGCTGGGCGCTTTGGGGGCCACACCTGCACAAATTGAGGAGGCACGCCCTGCGGCATTGTTGTGGGCGCTGGAGCGTGGTTCGCGCAGTGGCCGCGTGGCATACCAGTTTGCGCGCGATTTCATGGGGCGTCTGGCCTGAGATGAGCAGCACTTTGGTGGCTGATGGTGATCGAGAACGTCAAGACGGTGGGCAAGGCGGCGCCGAGCGCAAGGTCACCGAGGTGGCAGTCGGCGTTCTGCTGAAGGCTGATGGTTCTTTTTTGCTGACTTCGCGCCCGGCTGGCAAGGTCTACGAGGGGTACTGGGAGTTCCCCGGTGGCAAACTTGAGCATGGTGAAACTGTGGAGCAAGCATTGCGCCGTGAACTGATCGAAGAGCTGGGCATCACGATTGGTCCAGTCGAGCTGTGGAAAACCCAGATGGTTGACTACCCTCATGCCCTGGTGCGATTGCATTTTTGCAAAGTGCGCCACTGGGAAGGTGAGTTGCAGATGCGAGAGGCACAGTCGTTTGCGTGGCAGCAATTGCCGGTAGAGGTCCTGCCGGTCCTGCCCGGTACGGTGCCAGTGCTGGCCTGGCTGGCCGATGAACGCGGTTTTCAGGCCGCGACGCACAGCTGATTTACTGCATCAGTCTGGGGTCGCCAAATTCACCGTCCGGAGGGGTGTCCTCCGGCAGTCTGAACGATTCGCTGGCCCAGGCGCCGAAGTCATTGCCTTTGCAACGCGCGCAACAAAACGGGCGATAGGGGTTACGCGTGCTGTAGATGCTGTCGCCGCCACAAGCAGGGCAGGTGACGACTCGTTCAGCGGGAGATGGCGAATGTTCGGCGCTCATGCGCAGAGTGACATTTCAAAGGGGACGTCTTCGGCAATCGGCGTCAGGCGGCCTTCCTGAGCGCGCATCATGCGCATGACGACCAGCATGCGGTTGCCACTGATTTCGGGTACCGCCTCCAGCGCCGGGTCGATGCGTAAGCGCAACAGCTGGAAGGTGCGGCCTTGGGGAAGATTCTGCTGTACTTGTCCGCCCACAGCCATCATCTTCTGGAACTTGCCGGACTCGCGCAGCATCTGCATCAAGCTGTGAATGGCTTGCGACATGGGGACAAAGCTGGCGCTCCAGCGCAGCATGTCTTCGCGACGGCGCTCGGCCGGGGCGTGCTGCCAGGCGTGGTAGCCCGGAAGGTCGAATTCGCAAGTGCCCCCTGGAATGCTGCTGCGGCTGCGAAGCGCGCTCAGGAACTCACCGTCTTGTGCCGGTGTGCTGAGCTTGCCTACCTGTTCGTTGATGGCCTCAAAGTGGGCATCAAGCTGGGCAATGACCTGATCAAGCGCTTGTTCAGAAATAGCGGGGTTGCCACGGTAGCTGTTGTAGAGCTGTTTTTGGCGGTCCAGGTCCTTGAGCACATCGCTCTTGAGCTCGGAGCGACTGGCCACGTCCATGATTTCGAACAGGGTCGTGAGCGCAAAGTGGTGATCCACCGGCTCGCTGCGTGGCACCAGCTGGCCGAAGCGGGCAAACAAATGCTCCAGCCGCAGGTAGGTGCGGATGCGCTCGTTGAAGGGGAATTCGTAAAGTATCACGCAGCGTGTTCCTCAGACCCTAATCATAGCCCGAACTGGCGGGCCACCTTTTCGACCTCGGCTTGTAAAGCAGCCATGTCCAGCCCTTCGTTGAGCAAAAGGACATCAGCTATTTGAGCGCGCTGCTGCCTGCTGGCTTGCTGGGCGATGATGCGCTGCACCTCTTCGTGTTGCAAGCCACTGCGCTGCATGACGCGTTCTATCTGGGTCTCTTCGCTGCAATCGACCACCAGGATTTTGTCCACTTCCTTGCGCCAACGGTCTCCGCCTTCAGCCAGAAGAGGAATGTCCAGCACCACCACCCGTGCTCCAGCATCTGCAGCGGCTTGGGCTTGCTGGCGAATGGTTTGCGTGACCAGAGGATGGATGATGGCCTCCAGTTGCTGGCGGGCACCCGGATTGGCAAAAACAAGGGTACGCATGGCCTGGCGGTCCATGGCGCCATCTGCGCCAATCATGTGCGACCCAAAGGCATGCGCAATCGCTTCAAGCGCTGCACCGCCTGGAGCGGTTAACTGGCGGGAGATGGCGTCAGCATCAATGACCACTGCCCCCATGTTGGACAACATGGCCGCAACGGTACTCTTGCCGCTGCCAATGCCGCCCGTCAGGCCGATGCGCAAGGTGGTCGAAGCATTCATGCCATCAAGTGTCTCATAGCCAAGGTAGGGGCTTGTACACTAGTAGCGCCAAGCCAGCCAAGGCCAGGTAGGGGCCAAAGGGAATTTCGGCTTGAGCCTGCAAGTGCCCGCGCAGCCATTGCACCAGCACCACCAGCAAGGCGCTCAGGCTGGCCAGCAAAAGCACACTGACCAAAGACTGCCAACCCAGCCAGGCCAGCATGGCGGCCAGTAGTTTGGCATCGCCTCCGCCCAGTCCATGTCGACCACGCAGTTTCAAGTACACCTCATCGAGTAACCAGAACAGGGCGTAGCCCACTATGGCTCCCCAGACGGCATCGTTCAAGCTCGTGTCCGTCCAGCCCAGACTGGTTGCGGCCAGTCCGGCCCAGAGCAAGGGCAGGGTGATGGCGTCAGGCAGCAAGCTGGTTTGCAGGTCAATGCGCGCCAGGGCCAGCAGGGCTGAGGCGTAAATCGCAGCACTCCAACCCTGAGGCGTAGGGCCAAAGTGGACCACGCACAGCGCCCACAAAGCGGCATTGAGCAGCTCGGTCAATGGGTAAGCCCAGCTGATGGGGGTCCGACACTGATGGCAACGGCCACGCAAAAACATGAAGCTCAGAACAGGCACCAGCTCCCATGCTGACAGAGTGTGGCCACAGTGTGGGCAGTGAGAGCGTGGAAAGCTCAGTGAGAGGGATGGAGCCTCTGCTTGCGCCGGATCGCGCAGCACCATGCGTGGCAAACGGTAGATCACCACATTCAGGAAGCTGCCAAAGATCAGGCCCAGCAAGGACGCCAGTACCCACACAAGTTGGTTGTTCATCAGAACAATTGTCCCATTCTGAAGATGGGCAAGTACAGGGCCACAAGAATTCCGCCAATGACCATGCCCAGAACCACAATGATCAAGGGTTCCATCAGGGTGCTGAGCGTACGGATTTGCTCTTGCAGCTGCGTGTCCATCAGCTGCCCAATGCGGGACAGCAGCAGGGCCATGGCGCCGGTTTCTTCGCCGGTGTGAACCATCTGAATCATCAATGCAGGCACGTGTCCGTGCTGCGCAAGAGCTTCGCTCAGACGCGTGCCTTGGGCGACTTGTTGACTCCACTTGGCGCTGAGCCCTTGATACACACTGTGGTCGCAAGCTTGCCCAGCCGGAGGCAGAGCCTCGGCAAGTGGTACACCTGCTGCCAACAAGGAAGCCAGCGTCTGGCTCCAGCGGGCCATCACAGCGGTGCTGACCAGGTTGCGGACGCCCGGTATACGCAGCTGGAGCTTTTCAAGCGTTTGCTGCAAGCCCTTGGTCTTGCCGCTCATGTGCAGTGCATAGACCAGGAGCGGCAGGACCAGAAGAGCGGGCGACCAGGCTTGCAGCCCGCGGCTCAGGGTGAGAATCAGCTGCGTGGGCAGGGGTAAGGGTTGTCCGGAGCCCAGAAATACCTCCTCGAACACGGGCACTACAGCCACCATGATCAAAACCAGCACCAGCATGGCAATGACCATCACAATGGCCGGGTAGGCCAGAGCTGATCGCACCTTGCCGGCCAGCACGGCGTTGCGCTCCAGCGTGTCGGCCAGGCGTTCCAGACAATCGTCCAGAATGCCGGCTGTCTCGCCCGCCTGCACCATGCTGATGTACAGCGAGCCGAACTGTCCGCTGCTTCGCAAGGCATCGGCCAGACTGCTGCCTTCGGAGATGGCTTGTTGTAGCCGGCTCAGCAGTTGCTGTACGGGGCCGGGTGCTTGGGTACGTGTCAGCAAATTCAGAGCCTGCATCAAAGGCACACCTGTCTTGATCAAGGTGCTCAGTTGTCGGGTCAGGCTGGTGATGTCTTTGGCCCGAACAGGCTGTTGTGTACGCAGCAGTCGATAGCGAATGCGCACAGGTGTCAGGCCTTGTTGACGCAACTGCGCCATGATCAGGGCTTTGGGTTGTCGCCCTGGGGCATGGCCTTTGATGTGTTGTGCGTTCGGGCTCTGTGCCTGCCATTGTGTTTGCCAGCGCCAAGGCCAATGTGTGGTTAAAGAGGGGGGTGGTGTCATGCCAGCTCCTGCGTATTGTTCATCACCTCTTGCAAGGAGGTGATGCCTTGCATGACCTTGCGCAAACCCGCCTGTCGCAGTGACAACACGCCATCCCGTCGGGCTTGTTGTGCCAAGGCAGAGGCAGGCGCCTGCGCCAGTAATAAATCGCGCAGTGCACCATCTACCGGCATGACTTCAAAAATGCCAGTGCGGCCGCGGTAGCCCTGGTGGCATTGCGGGCAACCTTGGGCATGGGCATTGAAGCCTGTGACGGGGTGAAGCGTCTGGCCGCCCCATTGCGTCCACTCTTGCGCGGTCCAGGAACTGGGTTCACGGCAAGCTGGACACAGCTTGCGCACCAGCCGCTGGGCGGTGACCAGTTTCACACTGGCCGCCACGTTGTAGCTGGCCACGCCCATGTTCATCAAACGCGCAAGCGTGGAGGGGGCGTCGTTGGTGTGCAGGGTGGAAAGCACCAGGTGCCCGGTTTGTGCGGCCTGAATGGCGATGTGTGCGGTCTCCAGATCGCGGATTTCACCCACCATCAGGATGTCAGGGTCCTGGCGCAGGAATGCGCGAAGCACCGTGGCAAAGTCCAGGCCTGGCTTGTCTTGCACATTGACCTGGTTGATGCCGGGCATCGGGATCTCGCAAGGGTCCTCCACTGTGGAGATGTTGACACCCTCGCGGTTGAGCTGGTGCAGGCAGGCGTAAAGCGACTGGGTTTTGCCTGCCCCTGTAGGGCCGGTGACGAGTACCAAGCCTTCGGGTCTGGCAATGGCTTGGCGCAACGCTTGCAGTTGTTCGTTCTCGTAACCCAGGTCGTCCAGGGGCTGCATGGCATGGTGGTTGTCCAGCAGGCGGAGCACCAGCTTTTCGCCATGCAGTGTGGGCAGGGTGCTCACCCTTAAATCCAGTTCTTTGCCGGAGGGCAGGTTGAGTTTCATGCGTCCGTCTTGCGGCAGGCGCTTTTCTGCGATGTCAAGTCTTGACAGCACCTTGATACGCGAAGCCAGCCTGTCTTTCAGGGGAAGGGGCGGTGTATCGATCTCACGCAGCACGCCATCAATACGCACGCGAATACGTAGCTGGTGTTCATAAGGCTCGACATGGACGTCCGAGGCAAGCATTTGCGCCGCCTGCTCCAGAATTTTTTGCAAATACAGGACGGCAGGCGCGTCTTCACCTGCCTGTAACTGCAGCTCGGCCATGGCTTTCTCCCTGATGTTTTTTGAACATCATGAAAGCGCAGAGGCACTCAGGTCAAGTCGGACAGACCCTCAGTGTGCAACAGCCCGGGTGCGGACAGTGAGTGCAAATTTCCAGAGGTATAGCAAAGTCACGGAACCGGTCAGGTCGCCAATGAACATGGGCCAGAAATCCACAGTGGCCACAGAGCCTTCGCGCTGGAAATACCACCACACGGCCTGGTGCAGCACCGCGTTAAGCAAGGCATATGTCCCCGCGAATGTCAGCAGACGTGTGCTTGTCAGCCGACTCTGTTGCTGCCATGAGTGACGAGGCCAGACCAGGTGCAGTGCCAGCAAAGGGCCAAAACCGGAGACCATGCCGGTCCACAAAAACATCAAGCCCTGAATATCCTGCATGTGCAGCACATCGATCAGCATCGTGGCCACAAAGATGCCCGTGGCGCCATAGATGCCGCCAACCCACACCAGTACCACGCGCAAGCCGCCGGGCAGATAAAACCAGTTGACGCCCGGAATGACCTCGGTGAACTTGAACAGCCAGTTCTGAAGCTCAAAACCCAGCCAGTAAAGCACTGCAGCAACAAGGACAATCAGGCCAGCTTCGAGGACGTGATTGGTTTTATGCATGGGCATGTATTGTGCTGTGCGATGCATTGCCACTACCTTACGGAAAACGACCAGTTTGTTCCAAAAAACAGAAAACCACAGAAGCGCAAGCTACTGTGGTTTTGAAAAATTGGTCGGGGTGAGAGGATTCGAACCTCCGGCCTCTACGTCCCGAACGTAGCGCTCTACCAGGCTAAGCTACACCCCGATGCAACTGGCCAGATTGTAGCAAAGCAGCGTTCTGCTTGAGCTGCGTGATTGTGCTTCAAAGGCATGAATGCTTGGTTCTGGAAAAGGGTACACTAGCCCTATTGCTGTTGTTTGCTTACCCTGACAGCAATCAGGTTTGAATCGGGCAGCGGTACCCCAACACCGCACACCTCCACCTTACCCTTAAACATGGGGAATCTTTGGTGGTCTGACTTTTTCCTCGGCAAGCTTCACTGTTGATGGATGTTGTTCATTCGTCAACTCCAAGGTCATTGCAGGCAACGCTCTTGCGTCATGCCTTAGGACCATCTTTTAAAAATGACTGGGGTTCTTATGGCGAAAGAAGATCTGATTGAGATGCTTGGCAAGGTTGACGAGGTGTTGCCCGATTTGCGCTACCGAGTCACTTTGGAAAACGGTCACCAGCTGGTGGCTTATACAGGTGGAAAGATGCGCAAGCACAGCATTCGTGTGTTGGCGGGTGACAAGGTGACCATCGAAATGTCACCTTACGACTTGTCCAAAGGCCGCATCACATTCCGTCATATCGAAAACCGTATGCCACCGACCGGCGCCGCAGCTTTCAAGCGCAGGTATTGAGCCTCAGGTTCGGCGTTCGAGCAATTGGGATGCCAGAACAACCATGGATTGGCGGTAATCGTTATCGGGCAGCTGCAGGGCTGCATCAATGGCGCGCTGCGCTTCTGCACTAGCGGCTTCGCGGGTGCCTTGCAGGGCGCCAGTGCTGCGAACGATGTCCACAATCTGGCTTAACTGTTCAACGCTGCCGTTTTCAATGGCATTGCGAATGGTCTGGCTTTGTTCAGGGCTGCCCTTTTGCATGGCCAGGATCAGGGGCAAGGTGGCTTTGCCTTCGCGCAGGTCGTCACCCAGATTCTTGCCCATCTCTGCGGTGTTGCCGTCGTAGTCCAGGACATCGTCAATGACCTGGAAGGCGGTGCCCAGGGCCTGGCCATAGGTGGCGCAGGCTTCTTCAATGGCGGCTGTCTGGCCGGCCAAAATGGCGCCCAGACGGGCGCTAGCTTCAAAAAGTTTGGCTGTTTTGGATCGGATGACGCGCAGGTAGTCCTCTTCGCTCAGGCTTGCGTCGTGCATGTTCATGAGCTGCAGTACTTCGCCTTCGGCGATCACGTTGGTTGCGTCCGCCAGCACCTGCATGATGCGCATGCTGTTGGAGTCCACCATCATCTGGAAAGCACGGGAATACAGGAAGTCGCCCACCAGCACGCTGGCCGGGTTGCCAAAACTCTCGTTGGCAGTGGGGCGGCCGCGGCGCAGGGTGGACTCATCCACCACATCGTCGTGCAGCAGCGTAGCGGTGTGGATGAATTCCACGACGGCAGCGAGGTTGTGACGTTGTTCACCGGTGTAGGCCAGGGCGCCGCAGGTCAGCAAAAGCAGCACGGGGCGCAGACGTTTGCCGCCGGCCGAGATGATGTGGCGGGCCACGTCACCGACCAGGGGAACGCCCGAGTCCAGCCGCGTCTGGATAACCTTGTCCACCGCAGCCATGTCGGCGGCAACCAGTTGCAGGACGTCGGCGGAGGATGCAATGGAGTCGGGCAAGGCGGTGTTCCTGTAAAGCGGGGCAGACTTCGCCCGGCTGATGGCCAAATTATAGGTGGCTTGCCCGAGGTTTTCGAGCGTGATAGAATAGAAGGCTCTGCGGGGAATACGCCTTGCGGAGACTCCACATTTGAAGAGGTCAAATATGTACGCGGTCATAAAAACCGGTGGCAAGCAGTATCGCGTTGCTTCCGGCGAGAAAATCAAAGTAGAACAGATTGCTGCGGACGTTGGCCAGGAAATCGTGATCGACCAGGTTCTGGCCGTCGGC
>JACCDG011565513.1_pt1 | contig 28578 bp, 41 predicted proteins | sample 7442471 | NCBI WGS metagenome assembly JACCDG01 (sample SAMN15323444, study PRJNA562643) | freshwater metagenome | isolation source: river surface water | place: USA:Blue River Watershed | collected 2017-08-17 | reverse complement strand
TCAGTATGATGAACAACTGGATAACAGTTTACCCTATGTATGGAGAGCATATCAGATGAGTAATTTGAAAGAATTTGATGAATTTGCCCAGTGGACTGACGGTGTTGTGAACGAAGTGGACGACGCTGCTAATCCCAAGGTACAGGCAGTGCAGAAGCTGATGGGGCAGCAACCAGAAAAACCCAACGAACCCAAAGCCAATGTTCAGCTCACTCCCAAAGGCACTGTAGCTATAGAATTGGATAAAGATGACAAAGCAGGTGCAGCTCAGGTGGCTAAACTGATGGGATCTGGTGGAGCATCCAAGTTACCTCCTGGTACCAGCGTCACTGTAAAGGAAGGACAAATGCAACAGTTTGAAGTGACTTTTGAAAAGAACGGCAAGACCGTGACCAAAACTATTTCAGCAGTGTCACAGGGCAGTGCAGAAATTCAAGCCTATCACATGGCTGATGCCACTGACAGTGCGGTTGTGGGTGATGTCAAACCAGTATCAGAAGGATTGGGCGGTGACCAGGCTGACGATCTAATCAATGATGTCAAAGCTCCGGGTCAGGAAATGTACGAAGCTGATGTAGAGGAAGGCAACGAATTCACCGGTGCTCGTCAGGCTGCAATCAAAGCCGGCAAGAAACATTTCACTGTGGGCGGCAAAACCTATTCAGTAACTGGTGACACCAGTGATGAGGAAAAGATGACAGAAGGTCTGGATCGTATCCTGTATCTGAGCGGCGTCCGTAAGTAATTGAGCAACACTATCTGATAGGCCCGGATTTACGGGCCTATCGGTGTCTTTGAACAACAAAAATACAAAAAACAGTCACACGGCATAAATAAACATGTTACACTATTACAAGTAGAGTAACATTGAGACCAACTCATTAATACTCATCATGGAAAATCATTAAGGAAAAATCATCATGGCAACATTAGCAGAAATTCGTGCTCGTCTCCAGGCTCAGGAGACTAAAAATCAGGGTGGCGCTGGCGGAGGCGATCGAGTCATTTATCCGCATTGGAATATAGATGAAGGGCAGAGCTGCTTGCTTCGCTTTCTGCCTGACGCAGACCCCAAGAATACTTTCTTCTGGGTCGAACGTGCTATGATCAAGCTGCCGTTTCCGGCTGTGAAAGGCAGTGCTGACAAGAAGCCTGTGAGTATCCAGGTTCCCTGTATGGAAATGTGGGGAGAGGCCTGCCCAGTGTTGACTGAAGTTCGTCCCTGGTTCAAGGACAAGAGCCTGGAAGATCAGGGCCGCAAATACTGGAAGAAGCGTAGTTACCTGATGCAGGGTTTTGTTCGTGAGAACCCCATTGACAAGGACGAAACTCCAGAGAATCCTATTCGTCGTTTTGTAATCAGTCCTCAGCTTTATACGCTGATCAAGGCTGCATTGCTGGATCCCGAACTGGAAGAACTGCCCACTCACTATGAGCGTGGTCTGGATTTCAGAATTGCCAAGACCAGCAAGGGTGGTTATGCTGATTACAACACCAGTAAGTGGGCTCGTAAAGAATCTCCACTTACTGTGGTGGAACGTGAAGCCATTGAAAAGCATGGCTTGTTCAATCTGGCAGATACTTTGCCCAAGAAGCCCACTGCGGTTGAACTCAAAGTGATTCAGGAAATGTTTGAGGCCAGTGTAGACGGACAGATGTATGATCTGGAACGTTGGGGTCAGTATTACAAACCCTATGGCGTAGGCGGAGATGATGAAACTTCGACTGCTTCTGGTCGTCCTGCTCGTACCGAAACGGTGACTGAGACCAAGGTTGCTGAACCGGCCGCCGAGCAGGCTCCCTGGGAACCTGCTGCTCCTGCTGCACCTGCAGAGCCGGCTCAGGCATCTGCTCCCAAGAACAGCACTCAGGCCAATGACATTCTGGCTATGATTCGTAACCGTCAGAAGAACTCCTAACACAACACACTTTCACAGTGGTGTATTTTATACACCACTGTGAATTTCTATATATACACAGGTAACTAACATATGGCAAAACCTTTTGACATCTCGAAATTTAGGAAAGAAATCACCAAGAGCATTGAAGGTCTGGGAGTGGGCTTCAATGACCCCACTGACTGGATCAGCACCGGCAACTGGGCGCTGAACTATCGTATCAGTGGAAATTTTCATCACGGCATTCCGCTGGGCAAAGTCACTGTGTTTGCAGGCGAAAGTGGCAGCGGCAAGAGCTATATTTGCTCAGGCAACGTGATTCGCAATGCTCAAGCTCAGGGCATTTTTGTGATCCTGGTGGACAGTGAAAATGCACTGGACGAAGCCTGGTTGCAAGATCTGGGTGTGGACACCAGTGAAGAAAAGTTGCTCAAGCTCAATATCGCAATGATTGACGATGTGGCTAAAACCATCAGCACCTTTATGAAGGACTATAAAGCCATTCCAGCTGGTGAATCCAAACCCCGAGTTTTGTTTGTGATTGACAGTCTGGGCATGCTGCTCACTCCCACTGACGTGGATCAGTTTGAGAAGGGCGAAATGAAGGGCGACATGGGTCGCAAACCCAAAGCACTAACCAGTCTGGTTCGCAATTGTGTGAACATGTTTGGCAGCCACAATGTGGGTATGCTGGCCACCAATCACACCTATGCCAGTCAGGACATGTTTGACCCTGACGACAAGATCAGTGGCGGCCAGGGCTTCATTTATGCCAGCTCAATTGTGGTGGCTATGAAGAAGCTCAAGCTGAAGGAAGATGAAGACGGCAACAAAACCACAGATGTACAGGGTATTCGTGCAGCCTGCAAGGTGATGAAAACCCGTTACAACAAACCGTTTGAAACGGTACAGGTCAAAATTCCCTATGCCACTGGCATGACTCTGCACAGCGGAATGACCGAATTGCTGGAAAATCAGGGTCTGCTGGTCAAAGATGGCAATCGTTTGAGCTATGTGATGACTGATGGCAATGAAATCAAAGCCTATCGCAGAGCTTATGAAACCAACGAGAACAATCTGTGGGATGCTATCATTCAGGATCTCACACAGAATCCTGAACGTATGACTGCTAAAATAGTTCAGAAAGGAGAATCAGATGCAGACTGATCCGGTGGAACTGGCTGCTGAACTGTGGCGCAACCTGTTGGATTATATTCCTGCTCGTGAGCGTGACGCAGCAGCTGAACAGATGATCATAGCCTGTCGCAGACTGGAGTTCACAGACGACGACCTGGAAAACCTGGCTGATTACGATCGATATCTTGCAGAAGCAGTGGCTCAAGACGCTGAAGAGCAGGAAGAATCAGATTCAGACGACTATGGTGATGATGACGATTACGAAGACGACAGGTACTAATGTGGCTTACTAAAGTATCAGAAAATATCGCGCATTTGGCTGACTTTCTGGATCATTATCGTGCAGAGCTGGCACAAGCCAAAATAGAAGTCATAGCCAAAGGCAACCTGGAAAAGAACCTGGCTCAATTGCCAGGCATAGTGGAACACCGCTTCAATCAGCTTCAGGAAATTGAAGCGGTGCTCAACTACCTGAACATTCAGCTCAGAAAGATCAGACGACGACATTTTCAGGCTTATCTGGAAAAATACGCCAAAGCACTGAGCAGTCGTGATGCTGAGAAGTACGTGGATGGTGAAACCGAAGTGGTGGAATACGAGGAGCTGATCAACGAGGTGGCTCTGCTCAGAAACCAATATCTGGGCGTTATCAAAGCCCTGGACAGCAAAAACTGGACACTGAGCAATATTGTAAAGTTGAAAGTGGCTGGAATGGATGACGTGACTTTTTGATTTTGGTCCCCTAGGGGACCAAAATTTTTCTTGACTCAGCTGACACTGGTGCGCTATATTTGTGAACATGGCTACTACAGACAATATGTGTGAAGTCCAACGACCATTAGCAGAATTTGCTTGGACTCTCAAAGTAAAGTATGGTTTGACTTTTGGGTTGACTCAAGAGCAATTTATGAGTCAGTATGACGCCCAAGAAGTTCAACTGAGTTCTGTTTTTGAAAATATTTTTGTTGCTGTTAGAGGTGCTTTGGGAAAACCAGTGACTCGAGTAAGTGCAGACGGCTATGATTTCAGTAATCGTGGTGATATGAAAACTGGTGTTCTGCAAAAAGACGGAGACCGTCGTAGATTTGTGATCAAATCAGTATCAAATAAATTAGGTACGATTTATTTTGTAGGTTGGAACTGGATAACAGAGAAACCTTGTTTTTTTGCTATCCCATCTGGTTTATATGAACAATATGAATATAAGACCATAAAGAAAAAAGTAAAAGGAAAATGGAAAACCCACACTGAGAAAGTTCGAAATCCGTTGAGTGAAACTTATCATCCTCGTTGTGGATATAAAATTTTAGTGAACCCAAAAACTGGTGAGAGAACAGGTGGATATTATAATTTGAGCTGTGCGTATGAATCTTTTGAAGACATGGCTGCACAAGACTAGTCTAGTTTCTAACAAAAGAATAACAACAATGCAAATTCAAATTGGTGATTATTGTCGTTTTCAAAACAAGATGTTTGGGCCGCCCCACGCCCCATGCCTACTGCGGCATTCAAGATGAAGCTGACGAGCATGTTTGGTTGAAATGTGTGACCAATCCCGACGTGGTTGTAGACGGCTACGTTCATACTTGCGATCTGGTGCTGGTTGACACAGTCTAGACTCGTTTGCTATTCTGGAATTGTGACGAAACAGCAATTGCTTCATGAAATACGCTGGTTGCAGCAGGAGATTGAAAAACTTCGTCTCCTGCTGCCCAAAAAGCCCAGCGTTATCAAACAGATTCATGAGTATGAGCGTCAGATTCGTCGCAAAGAAGTCAACATCGCATTTGGGGAGAACACCAATGACCAAAACCGGTAATTTTGAAACTGACGTGAATACTGGGTACTATCGCTGGGAGCGGGAAAACTCCCAAGAGCGTACATTTGACGGCGATTTTAGTGAGTGGCTGTTTGCACAGGGCGTGCCTGAGCAGTACATAAATCGTCTGGCATCCTATGCATATAGTCGGGGGCATTCGCATGGCGAAGAGCAAGTGCTCAATATTTCTTACGAGTTGGTCTACATTTTCACTGGCAATTAGCCCAGATTGACATCCTAGAACAAAGGTGCCATAATAGTGAATATGCAGAACATCCAAGTGGGCAACATTTGCAAGTTTGAAGACTTCGAACCCTGTGAAGGCCGCCCAAGCTGCTACAAGATTGGACGGGTTACTGGATTGGTGGGCGATATGATTCAGTATGATGTACTGCTGGACATCTGGAGCGGCAACGTGTGGACCGGCCCCAAAACTGAGTGTATGCAGACTCCCAAACCTGGCAATATGTTTGCCGACTGGGCCAGCAGGATTCAGGTGCTGAGCTAAACTTTTGACTACGCAGGAGATAAAAATTCTGCGTTTTGGTTGACATTGTATCAACCATTTGTTAAAATAGTTGAGTAGTAACAACACATCTGGAGGTTCATGTGAAGGATTTTTTAGATCAACCCTTGTCAGAAGGCGATCGCGTATTCACAATAGGATATGGAAAATGCTATTTTGTTGCAGTAGTGATTGGATTCACTGCACAGAAAGTTCGGGTAGAATTTTTTGACATGCCAGGTAAAATCACTATTCATTCTCCTGATGCTGTGATTAAAATGTCTGATTCTCAGTTCCAGCAGTATATACAATCTTCCGAAAGATGCGAGATGCTAAAACGGATTCAACAGATCAACATTAAAAATGCCGAAATCTTTGGCGACGTTCCAGCAGGATTCAGGTGCTGAGCTAAAGGACATTTATGGAAAAAGTTCGATTGTTTGATCCCACCTCCGAAAGTCTCAACCCATTAGGCCGTACTATCGCATCTGAAGTGTATGCTGCTCTTACGCCAATTTTTGACAAATACAAAGAGCAGAACGTGTCCATGCGTGAATTGGCTTACATTGTGGATAGCGAAGTGGTTGTTTTGTCGTTGTCCAGAGTTGGGAAAAACCAATGAGCACTAACCCGTTTATTCGACTTCTGCAAAAATGGGTTTGCCAGCCTGCACGGCCGCAAACAGGCTATGAAGAAATCTGCCGGATCAAGGATCGTCTCTATCGCGACATCAGTCGCTTGGAACAATTGCAAGGTAATATCACAGCGTCCGTCAATGTTGACGCCATTGTAACTGAAGTGCTGGGACCCAAACTCAGGAGAAATTCACAGTGAAAGACTTTTTAGGACAGGAACTGGCAGTGGGCGACCACGTGATAGTGGGTTCAGCATTTGGTCAACAGCGTGGATTCACTATCGGCCACATTGTGAAATTTTCTCCCAAGATGGTGCAAGTGGATACCAGTCGCTGGGACAAGAAACCCAATTCCTTCTACCCGCAAGACCTAGTCAAAGTCTCACCTGAACAGATGACTTGGTATATGCTGACTCGAGGAAAAACCGCATAATGGCCAAAGTCTACGATCAACCTTTTCCTCTGGTAACCGAACGCAAGTATTACAAGTGGCGTTCAATTGGTGATCAGGTGTTCACTCAATTGGGCTGGAAAATCGTGCATTATGCTACCCAAAAGTACAAAGAACAGCTGATAAACAAGCCCAAGACACTGGTGCATGAAACTCACCTGGACTGTTTTGTGCTGATTGACGATGCTTGGAGCTATTCTTGCACCATTATCAATAAGTCCAATGCAAAGAAACACCTGTGCATTGGCGGGCCACTGGCAGGCCAAATACTGGCAGGCATTCAGGCTCCGGATTATTTGGTATTCAACTCTGCTTTGGGTTCCCGCCGGAACAAAGACGACATAAAGTTCACCACTGTGCTAATCCATAATGAATTGCTAAAGAAATGAAAGACTTCCTAAATCAAGACCTAGCTGTAAATGATTATGTAATCATGATCGGATATGGAAAGAATTATCGAGTGGGGGTGATCACCAAATTCACTCCCAAAAAAGTCCGTGTGAAATTTTATGATTCACAGTGGGACACCATCCAGGCTCCCCAGCAGTTGATCAAGATGTATCCCGAACAGTTGACTTGGTGGGTCCTGACCAAAGGCCAAAAATCCTAATCTCAGGTTGACACTGAGTCCACTCAACCGTTACACTGGAATAGTATGAGCGAATCCTTTCTGTCCAACAGAATAGCAGCAAAGAAAAAGCACGACAAATATCTGGAACTGCCCGACAATAATTTTGATCGTATCGTTGACTCTTGGCTGTATTTTGTTTTGAACGAGGGAGCGGCCAACCAGGCTGAGCAAAAAGAAGCAGCTGAACGCCTCAAAGGCCGATCAAACGCGGTCAATATGTTTCTGGAAGTTGATTCCTGGAAAGAGTCAGTGATCTATGACAAGTCCATTGACAAATGGGTTTTCCGGGGCAATCACTATGATACCTTTGTCAATGCTGTGATGAGCGAGTGGAGAATCGCGTACCGCAAGCATTCTGCTGCAAAAAAGACTCTGATGGACAAAATCATCGAAGCCACAGTGGTAAAATCCTAACCCGGTTGACACGGTTCAGACTCATTTGCTACACTGTTTGAGTAGGAGATAAACATGCCCAAAACGAGCAAACCCGTGCAGTGCTGGACCTTGGAAGAGGAGCGACGTAGGCAGAAGTGCATAGACTGGGAATTATTTCTGAAAAGCTATCCTTATCGTCTGGTGAATCTGGTGTATGAATACAGCCGTCGACCTGAACTGAGTGTCCAAAAAGAATCTGCTCTTGATTTGTTCTCGTTCTCCTGTCCTGGACACATGAGCGAAAAGTGGTTTCCTCTGAAATTATCAGAAAGTGATCTGCCCAAGCCAGAGCTGATCGATTCCCTCAAAGAAGTCGAACAGACTCTGCAGAGTGTGATCCTCGCAGAGAATCGCATACCCTAAGAAAAATATCTTGAACCAGTTGACGAGGTATTTGAGCATTTGCTACACTGTTTGAGTAGGAGATAAACATGCCCAGAATGAGTTTAGCTGAACGGCGAGCCAAAGAACAGGAACAACTGGTCCAACATCAACGTCAGGAGTGGGCTGAATTTAAGGCCAGCTATCCTCGGCGCTTGCTGAATCTGGTTTACGAATTCAGTCGTTGGCCTGAGGTGAGTGTGCGAAAAGACGCTGATCGTGATTCGTTTGTGTTCTCTCGTCCTCGATACATGAACGACAAGTGGTTTCCTGTGGAACTGCCGGAGGAATACAACTTTGAATTCATCTATGCTCTCCAAGAAGCTGAGCAGGCTGTTGAAAGTTTGATTCAGGCAGAAAAAGAAGCAGAACGTCTGTACCAGTTGCGGCAGCGGGCGTTGAGCAAACTCAGCGACGAAGAACGTCAGGCGCTGAACCTGTAACCTGTTGAAAACACTGAGCTAAAGAATTTTTGCAATTTGGTTGACTCAACTGCACCCAAATGCTAAACTAAAAGAGTAGCAGAGAACACAACACAGGAGACACACTTCATGAACAAGACGCAGAACACGATCAAGCTGATGGAAGTGATTGACTTTATTCACAAGAGCGACGACGCTGCTTTGGACCAGTTGGCCAATGCGATTCAGCTGCGGCGCAACCGCAAGGCCATGGAAGTCAAGTATCAGTTGGGCATTGGTTCCACTGTGTCGTTCACCAGCGCCCGGAAGCGGGCGCCTTACACCTACACTGCGGTGATCACTGAAAAGCGCCAGACTCGCGCTACGGTGCGCATCACGGGCCCCACGTGGGGTAAATATCGGGTGGGTTCTTTGGTCACGGTTCCGTTCGCCATGCTGACGGCGGTCTAACTTCAACAATTTCAACAGGTTAGTAGCTCGGAGTATGCACTGAAAACCTATTAGCAGAGTGCATTGAGGGCGAAGTTGGCTAAGGTAAATGCTGCTAACCTGTTGAAAATACAATAGAAAAGGAACAAAATGGAACAGGTAATGAGTTTGGTGAAGTTTTTGCTTTCACTGCTCATTTTGCCGTTTGTTGTGGGCGTTGTTGTAGTCACTGTGATAGGGGCGGTTGGTGTAGTTGACACAGTTGCATCTTTGTTTCTTCCTCGGGCTAAAAAGAAACCAGTGAGGAGGCGGTGAAACTCGCTACTACTTCCCTAACCTGTTGAAAACAAAGGCAAAAGAAATTTTGCTTTTTGGTTGACTCATCTGTACCCAAATGCTATCATAAAAGAGTAGCAGACAGCACAGGAGAACACACAATGGCCAAGATTCACATCGTTACTCAGTATATGGAAAACTACGGCGCCCACGACTGGGACGGGCAGGGTCTCTGCCCGCAGTATTGGAAGTTCAAGGGCGGCGACGACTACTTCTTCCCCTTGCCCGCTGGCTACCCGCTGGATCGTGTTGATGAACTAGTTCCGCAGATTTGGCCCCAGGTGACGTGGGACACTGATTACAGCCGCCAAACGGTGCTCAACTGGCAGGTGGTTTCGGACGATTTTCGCACTGAGTTTGAAAGTCAGCAGCTGGAGTATGACGGGCGTATTGATTTTCCTACCCAGGTGCTGACTGTTCTGGATCTGGTACTGGCCCAGAAGGGCTAACCTGTTGAAAATCAAGGAGTTGTTTAGATGATCGCGATCATCCTGCTTACCGTAACGCTGTATTTTTCTTGCTTGGAACTCATGGATGCTCTGGCTGAAAAACAGGCTCTGCATCGAATGTGTAACTTGTTCAAAACAAAGGACTTCTAACTCCTTTGTTTTCAACACCGCAGAATGCCCTAGAACAGCCTGAACTGCTCAGGGGTACTGACGTATGCTCCAGGCGCTGTCAGGCTGTTCTAGGGCACGTCAGGGCTCAGAAACTGTGAGTTCCTCCCCAGTGCAGGATCTGTTCCTGAACTGTAGGGTCAATGAAATCAACAACTTAGCTAAGTTGTTGAAAACAAAGGGCATAAAAATTTTGAGATTTTTTGCTCATTTGGTTGACCTGTCCCTGACCGTTTGCTAGACTAAAAGAGTAGTAGATAACACAGAGCAAGGACACACAACACACACCATGAAGAACAAGATGCAGATCCGGATCAAGAGCGGCGACTACAAGGGTGAGACCGTTTCCAATGCGGTGTTTACCATGTTTGAAGATTGCAGCCAGAACGGCTACGTGGTTGTCAACGGCGACCGCTGGGGCAAGGGCAAGGTTCGGGTCCGGATTGGCGCTGGTGACTTTGAGTTCCTGAGCACGGGCATTGAGAACCAGATTGTGGAGGCTGCTCCTCAGATCAACGAGACTGACGAAGAGATCCTGGACCGCCTGAAGACCCGGTTTGAGATCCTGGACGAGATGAGCCAGGCGGCCATTGGCGGCAACATCCGGGCGCTGATCCTGCAGGGCCCTCCCGGAATTGGCAAGAGCTATGGTGTGTTGGCCCAGATGCAGAAGGCCAGCATGTTTGACGAAATTGCTGGTCGTCCTCCCCGCTACGAAGTGGTCAAGGGTTTCATGACGCCCATCGCCCTGTACTGCAAACTGTATGCTCACAGCGACCCGGGCCATGTGCTGGTGTTTGACGACTGCGACAGCATCCTGGAAGACGAGGAGAGCTTGAACGTGCTCAAGGCGGCGCTGGACAGCAGCAAGAGCCGCCGGGTGTACTGGGGTAGCGACAGCAAGACGCTGCGGCGCGAAGGTGTGCCGGACAGCTTCGACTTCCGTGGCACGGTGATCTTTATCACCAACCAGAAGCTGGATCGGCAGCGTGAGTCCAAGCGTGACGCTCACCTCAACGCCCTGCAGAGCCGCTGCCACTTCCTGGATCTCAAGATGAACAGCGTTCGTGAGTGCCTGATCTGGATCAAGCACGTGGTTAGCAGCGGCAAGATGCTGGAAGAGTACGGCCTGAGCAAGCGCCAGGCGGATGAGATTGTGGACTTCATGCGCGACAACCAGACTCAGTTGCGTGAACTGAGCTTGCGCATGGCGGTCAAGATTGCTGACCTGGTCAAGATCAGCAGCAATTGGCAGAACCTGGCCCGCGCGACCTGCATGCGTGGCTAGTTTGGGCAAGTGCCGATAATACACCTTAGACAATTAGATGCACCGGGCCAGGGCTTACCTGGCCCGGTTTTTTCATAAATATTTTGATGCACCCTCTGAACAATCTGAAATTGGGACTGGCTTTTGGTAGCTCAGGTGAGCCTGTGATTGTGATGGGGCAGAACACCCAGGACAGTTTCGCAGTGTGGAACCATCATGGAGTGCTGTGGATCTATGATAGTGTGCAGGGAGATGTCATGGACCCGCTTTGGGCTGACTCAATCTGGGATGCAATGGTACTCTTCAACACCTGGTGCTGTTGTAGTCTAGACGAAAACATGCTACAATAAGATATGCTTAGAACCCTGCTAATTACGTCAGTTTTTTCTGTTGGGATGCTGGCTAAAGTGCCGGCAGCTAACCCAACCACTAACCAGAGTGGCTATCAGTTGGCACAGTGTTTCGGATGCCATCAGGACTTCCGCAATTCTGCGGTACTGAAACAGAAGAAGTCTAACGCCATTCTGAAAGTCAGAACCGGCCAGATGCCGCCGGGCATCAGCCTGACTGATGCCCAAAAAACTCAGCTGATTCGCCAGATCCAGGAGTCTACGAAGTAACACTATGCCTGTGACCATGGAAGATACAGTGGATTTTCTGCTGAACCAGGATCAGAATTTTCGACTGGATCAACCCAGAGTGACCAAAAAAGACCGCAATCTGCTGATAGATATCAGAAGACGATCCTGGTGGTTGACGGATTACCCAGCTCTGTCTGAACGTCAGCAGCAGCTGGTGCAGAGCATTGTGAGTCGATATCTGATGCTGCTCAAGCTGCACAAGTGGCCAGTGGAAGATCTGGTCACACCAGTGTGGAGGAGGCCAGCCAGACCCAATGAGGTTCTCAACTACACCATAGAACTCAACCCTGACACTCAGCTGGTTGAGATTCAGTTTCCCTATGACATCTCTTTGATCAGACTGATGCGAGATCTGAGTGAGCGATATCAGTTTCTGGGTCAGTTGGATTATGATCGTGAACGCCGGATCTGGACAGCTCTGCCCACTGAGCAGACGCTGAATTTGATTCGGCACCTGATAGACAAAGGCAACTGGTATCGCAGCGATGAGATCACGCAACTGCTGAAATCTCACACTGTGACGCAAGTGCCGCAGGTCAACTACATCAATGGTGATTGGCAATTCCTGAACATGTCTGTGCATCTGCAACAACTTTGTGAGCAGGTGGTGCAAACTGATGAGTCCTTGGTTACCCAAGCATTTGATCTGCAAGCTCATGGAGTTCAGTTGAACCCCTCGGTGGTCAAGCGTTTGGCTAGCTGGCTTCAACCAACTGAGCTGGGTATTTTGGTGCAATCACAGCATAGGGTAGAGCCTACTCGGTTGGGCGCACTGGTGCAACTGATGGAAAAAGTCAATCGTTGGCCTGTGGTGGTGTTAAATAATCCCTACGATCAGTCTCAGAATGTGTTGGAACATCTGACCTGGCCTGCTGATCGACTGATCAGACACCACAAGCCTCCACGCACTCTGGGAAAACGAGTGCCCTGGATAGTGTCTGCCAGCAGTTTGTTTTTGGCCTCTACTTATGCCCAGCTGTATCGGTATACCGATCGCTGGGTGTCAGTGGGGAATGTGATAGTATAAAATATGCCTAAATGCACAATACACCTAAACGATGAAGTCAATGTGAAATTTGAAGGACTGGATCTGGATATCCGCAAGAAACTGACCAATCAGTTCAAAAAGGAGATCCCTCACGCCAGGTATATGCCAGCAGTCAGACTGGGACGCTGGGATGGCAAGAAGGCTTTTTTCAATCTGGGAGGAACCACCTATCTGCATCTGTTGGATCAGATCCTGCCCATTATTGATCAAGCAGGTTATGATATTGAGCTAAATGATCAGCGTGACTACACTACTCATTTTGAGTTCGAACCAGTCACTGAAACAGCCCTGAGCTACGCAACCTGGCCAGCAGGTCATCCAGCACAGGGCCAACCCATTGTGCTCAGGGAACATCAGGTGTCTGTGATCAATGAATTTCTGAATCATCCACAAAGCCTGCAAGAAGTGGCCACTGGTGCTGGCAAGACCATGATCACAGCCGCACTGAGCCAGCGATGTGAACCTCATGGGCGCACCATAGTGATTGTGCCCAACAAAAGTCTGGTCACACAAACTGAACGTGACTATCAATTGCTGGGACTGGACGTGGGTGTGTGGTTTGGTGACCGCAAGGAGGCTGATCATCAGCATGTTATCTGCACCTGGCAGAGCCTGAATATTCTGCTGAAAAATGCTCGCAATCAGATTCAGGCCGAAGCACAAGGACTGGTGACTATTGATCAGTTCATTCAGGGTGTGGTGGCTGTGATTGTGGACGAGTCACACCAAGCAAAGGCTGATGCTCTGACTGAACTGCTTACCGGGCCCATGGCCCAGATCCCCATACGCTGGGGGCTCACTGGTACCATACCCAAGATAGAGTATGAGTGGATGAGTCTGTTGGTAGCCATTGGGCCAGTGGTAAATCGTCTGGCAGCGGTGGAGCTTCAGGAAAAGGGCATACTGAGTCAGTGCCATGTGAACATTCGTCAACTGATTGATCATGGAGAGTATCGGGACTATCAGAGCGAACTCAAGTACCTGGTGGACAATGCAGAACGCATGGATTACATAGCACAGATGATTCAGCAAATTTCAGAGTCCGGCAACACCCTGGTGTTGGTGGACCGTCTGGCTGCTGGTGAACATCTGTGCAGTGCATTACCAGAAGCAGTGTTTATCAGCGGCAAAGACAAGGTCAAGGACCGCAAGGACCACTATGATACCATGGCAGTCAGTGACAACCTGATCACTGTGGCAACCTATGGTGTGGCTGCTGTGGGTATTGATATTCCCCGACTGTTCAACGTGGTGCTGATTGAGCCTGGCAAGAGCTTTGTCCGAACCATTCAGAGCATCGGGCGTGGTTTGCGACGGGCTCAGGACAAAGATTCAGTACAGATCTGGGACATCACCAGCACCATGAAGTTCAGCAAACGCCATCTCACACAGCGAAAGAAGTTCTATTCTGAGGCCGAGTATCCCTACAGTGTGGAAAAAATTGACTGGCAAAACTAAAGGAGTTATACTAACAGTATGCGTATTCTAACCAACGACAACCAGAGCTATGACATCAATGATCTACCTGATGAAATAGATGACCTCAGGTTCTGTGTTTTTGACAATAGCGATCCTGCTGAGGCTGATTACTTCTTCACTCCGCTGATCTTCCTGGAAAGTTTTGTCACTCCTGCTCTGGTGCTGAAAATTGGTAAGCATCAACTCACCATGCCCTTGGACTGGCAAATGCTGATTGGTGAGCCCGATCACGGTGACCTGGAAATTGTTCCGCTGACCAGTATCAATGATCGTGACTTCAAAGCGTTTAGTCTGAATCCTCTGAGCAGCTTCAAGCCAGAATTTATGCCAGTGGAGATCCTGGACGTATACACAGACAATCGCTGGTACTTTCCCAAGCTCAAGAATGGCCAGCTACTGTGTGTGCCTTTGGCCCGAGGTCCACGCCCACCCTGTGTGTACTTTGTCAAAGACATCAGTCGCAATTGTGAAATTGTCAGATACGCCAGGGCCTGGTGATGCAATTACCAGACATTCGCACACTACTAGCCGACATGTTGGAGAGACGCAACGGCGATAGTGAATGGCAACGCTGGTGGGCTTGGCATCCAGTTACCATAAAAGATCGCAAGGTTTGGTTACGCACTGTGTATCGAAAAAAACAATGGAGACGAGCAATGGATCCTGAAGATGCTTGGTACTGGTATTACACCGATAATCTTTTTGATATCATATCTCAGATAAAATGAATACTAGATCCTCTGAATGGCAACCCTGGTTTGCCTGGCGACCAGTGGTCAGACATCATACTGACAGGTCAGAATGGATCTGGCTTGAGCGAATCTATCGTTGTAAAAACTCCCAGGGTTGCTGGATATATCGAACTGATCTGTTTGAACTGATACAAACTCTGACACCTGAATAACACTAAATTAGGCAATCTGCTGGAGGCCTGCTATAATAACAACATGAGCAATCTAAATCTAAACTCCGAATTAGCTGCACTGGATTTCAAAGACCGTGGGTTCCGACAAAAGCTCACTGACGAGGAACGCAAGAAGTTCAGCACCTATCTGATGCTGCGTTACAGCGCCAGCGTGGAAGGGTCTACGGACTTGCAAGCCTATTATCTGATAGCCACTAATGAAAACGTCAACAAGAACTTCTTCGAGTTGGGCAAGAAACATGATGAATTACAATGGCTGACCTGTACCACAGTGAGCCCAGGAATGGGCAAACAACGACACTACTGGCATGGTGCTCCGGCTCGCAGCAAGAGTGAGCGGTATCTGGATCGGCTGATTGCTCGAGTGCAGGAGAAGCTGCCAGACTGGAAAGCATCCGACGTGGAACTCTGGGTCAGGATCAACGGCGAAACTGCTACAGAGCAATGGATTCTGAAACATGGAGAAGAGTTGCCCAAGCGATGAAATCAGACTATCTGTGTGAACACTGTGGTCGAGGATTTGTGCGTGAAAGCACACTGAGTTCCCATGTGTGTGAAGCCAAACGACGTTGGCAAAACCGCAACACGCCTGTGGTGATGCTGGCGTTGGAAGCATATCAGAGATTCTATCGTCAGTGCCAGCCCAGTCAGAAAATCAAGCAGTGGGAACATTTTGCTCAGAGTAGTTATTATGCTGCCTTTGTGAGATTTGCTCAGTACATGCTGGACGTCCGATGTGTAAACACCAGTGCGTTCATTGATCATGTGATCAAAAACAACATCAAGCTAGATCAGTGGGCCAGTGATCGTGTGTACACTGCTTTTCTATTGCGCTGGACTCAGACCGAAGATGCCTGGGATGCCATACGGCGCAGCATTGACACCGCAGCCGAATGGGCTCAGGAACACAACAGCAATCTGGCACACTACTTCCGTTATGCATCGGATTACCGGATTCAGAATGATCTGGATCGGGGTCGAATATCGGCTTGGTTTGTGTTTTGTAGTGAAACTGGGCAGCAGTGGCTGAATAAGCTGGGTCCTGAACAAACAGAAATCATCTGGTGCTGGATTGATCCTGAGCATTGGCAACCCAAACTCACACAGAACCCAGTAGCCGACGAAATCAGATTTACATTGAAACAAGCAGGTATCTGATGGAAACCAAGGTAGACAAAACAGTCAGACAACTGACATTTTTGATCAAAGACCCAGTAACTCATTTGAGCAATAGAGATCTGGATCAGATGAATCAGCTGGCTCGCACTGACATCGGCATGAGAGATTTGCTTCTGAAGTGCTACTCCTACTATATACTCAAGACCAATGAAAAGAAATTTTGACATTGATATGGATTTTGCTGATCGGGACCGAGCTCTGGCTCTGATCCAGAATACACCAGCCAGTCAGTGGAGAGATGGTCAACTGGGCAAACACAACACTGGCGTTTATGTGACTTCAGTGCCACGTGATCCTGTGCTGGGAGTATGTGGACTGGATTACGAGACAGCAGAAGATCTGGGTTACATCAAGCTGGATTTTCTGAATGTCAGTGTGTATCAGCAGGTTACAGATCCGGCACATCTAGATCGTTTGCTAAATACTGTGCCAGATTGGAAGCGACTAGCTGATCGAAAATTTGTGGAGCAGGTTGTTCATATCAGCAATCACTGGGATCTACTACAACGTATGCCAGAACCAGTGGATTCTGTGGACCGCATGAGCATGTTCCTGTCCATAATCAGACCAGCCAAGAGACACCTGGCTGGTAAACCCTGGAGTGAAGTGGCGAAAACAGTGTGGGACAGACCTCAAGACGGCAGTTATCATTTCAAGAGAAGTCACAGTGTAGCCTATGCACATCTGGTGGTGGTACATATGAATCTGTTAAAGGAGCAAGGAGTATGAAAAATGATCCCAATAGTAATACTACTTGGATGGCTAATCTGTGCAGCATTAGCCTATACACATAAGCGTGATTGTGATCGCGCCCGTCACGGTATCTGGACGGTGAACGACCGAGAAATTTTCCTGACACTGTGTCTGATGTTTGGGCCTGTGGCACTAGCTACTACTCTGATGGTGGACAATAAGAAAACCTGGAGGCAGGAGCAGGAAGAAGAAAGACAGGCATTTATACGCAAAAGTCGTGCCAGTCGATGGTGATCACTGAGCTGGCTTGCGTATCAGTGTGATGCTGCGTCTTTTGGTTTTGCGTTGAGCCAGCTCGGCTAGACTAACAGCAGGTCCGTGCATCAGCACCACATCCTTGCTGTTGAATATACGGAGGCAGGACTTAAAGTCCTGCCATTCCTGTTTTAGAAATATATTGATGGGAATCAGCCGATTGCTTTCCCACCACCATTGCTCACCCAGATCCAGAAACTGCTGGCGAGCCGCCGGGTCTTTCACAGAGTTCAAATCATAGAAATTCGTCACGTAGGCGTCACGGTTCTGTATGATACCAATGTATTCTTCGGTTCCGTAGCCAATCACGCTGATGAATGGGTATTTGTCTGTTAGCCTCTGGAAAATATTACTCATGCTCGGGATAAATACTCTTATGCAAACACTCAGGTTATATTTATATGATCAAATTCTAACGCTGCAAATATCTCCTGATCAGACGCTGACATTGGAGGACAGAACTGTGTATACCAGGCCCATTGTGTTGTACAAAGGCATCAACAATAAACTCAAGGTGTTGATAAAGAATGCCGATCAGAAGGCAGTGGATATCACTGGATTGACTTTTTATGCCGAGCTGGTGCGCACTCCGCAGCAGGATTTTGTGGACAGTTTTACCATTGTCAATGTAACACCAGTCAGCGGAGTTGCAGAACTAACCATACCAGCCAGTGTGTTAAACCCTGCACCAGAAGGGTTTTATCATCTGTTGATCAAGTATGACAACGGCACAGATGACGTCATGGCCTATAGTGATGACAACTACAGTGTGGCCATACCAGTGCATCTAAAACTGGGTTATCGGGTCACTGGTGATGAATATATTCTGGGTGAAAACCTGGATCTGGGCAGCGTACCTGAGTTGGTGGACGAGATTAGAGATTTGGGAGAATTATAATGGCCAAGCGATTATTGTTGAGGGGTGGCACTGCTGCACAAAATGATACTTTTACTGGTGCCAGAAGAGAAGTCACTATTGACACAGACAACTGGAACATCAGAATACACGATGGCAACACTGCTGGTGGATTCACTGTGGGCAGTCTGACCAGCCTATCTGCCTATACTGGTAACATTGTTCCTTCAGCCAATCTCACCTATAATCTGGGCAATAGCACCAGTTTTTGGAATACGCTGCGTGTGGGTAATATAGTTGCTGGCAACATCAACTCAGTTACTGGTATTTTGACTGTGACTGGCACAGCCACAGTGGGCAATCTGACCACTGCTGGCAACATTACGGCTGGATATTTTAGCGGTAACGGTAGCCAGCTCACTGGAGTAACGGCTGCTCCGTCCACTAGTGTAGTAAATGGTACCAGTAATCTGGTGGTGTTAGCTGGAGCCAACATCACAGTGAGCGCATCAGGCACTGCCAATGTTATTGTGGTTACCAGTACCGGAGCCAATGTGGCTGGTTATCTGAATGTCACTGGCAATGTCAGTGCTGGCAATCTCAGTACCGCAGGCACTGCCACAGTGACTGGCAATGCCACAGTGGGCAACCTAAACACAGCAGGACTAATCACAGCCACTGGTAATTTATCCAGTGGCAATCTGAGCACATCTGGTAATTTGGTGGTGACTGGCAATGCTACTGTGAGTGGAATTTTGAAATCTGATCAGATTCATGAGGTATTCACCACTAAAACTGCGGCCACAGGAGTAGTAAATCACGATTGTAGTCTGGGCCAGGTGTTTATTCATAGCAGTATCACTGCCAATTTCACAGTGAATTTGACCAATCTGGCACTAGACACTCTTAGAAGCACTCGGGTTTCATTGTTACTCAACCAGGGTAGCAATGCCTATGTACCCACTGGTTTGCAGATTAGCAGTGTAACACAGACCATCAACTGGCAAGGTGGATCTCAGCCAGCTGGGACAGCACTAAAGAAAAATTTGGTAAATTTTGAGGTATATAACAATGCCGGGACCTATACTATTTTGGGTGAACTGATATCATTTGGGTAATACTATCTCTGAAATTCTGTATCAACCATAAATAACTGTATGCGATTCAAAGATTTTGAGATAGTGATTCACGGTGATTTTGAATCCGGCGACGATGAGCTGGATCTCCGCAGCGCCATCGCTAAGAAATTGGGTGGCTTGAGTACCAAAACCACTGATGCCGAATCACAGGCTGTGCAGAAAATCAATGATGGTGAAGCTCGATGGGCACCACCATTACAGCAGCATCTGGATGTGGTCAAACAGAGTCTGGCCAACACTGATAATGTATCAGAAACCAGCTCACAAATACTGGATCTTCATGCTGCTCGCCAGCATTATGAGAAGTACCACGAGAGTCTATCACCCAGTGATCGTGCTCTGATGGAGCAAAGACAACACTTAATCAATGATATTAGTGTGTGCAGACACTGTGGGCATCTGATAATGGGTCCAGCTATAACCGAGTCAGTATCTGCTCGAACACTACAAGCACTAGGCCGCAAATGGGCTGTAATTGCTGAATCTTACACTGGTGGTGTTAAACAGTGTTCTGTTCACAGTAAAAGATGCGAACCTCTGCCCTACAAATAGTAGTGTTTAGATAAATACTATCTAGAGACTCACTATGGCTTTTCGCAAAATCAAAGCAGGTTTAGTAAATGGACCCATCAATCAACACATTGGTGAAGTGGGCAATCTGTTTTTTGACATTGACACTGGTGAACTTAGACTAAGTGATGGTGTAACACCTGGTGGTATACCTGTTAGTGGCGGTGGTGGTGGCGGATCTCTGATATTCAAGGACGATGGTGCTACGATAGGATCAGCAGCCATACTGAATTTTGGTAACAACATCAGTGTGAGTCTAGTGGCTGGTACAGCTAACGCTGATGTAGTTCCAGTTAAGATCAGTAATACGGCGCCCATTGCGGCTGCGGGAGATCTGTGGTACAACCCAGTAACTACTGAACTTAAAATATATTATAGTGGCAGTTGGGTGGGGCTATCAGGTACGATAGGCCCTCCAGGCCCCCCTGGTGTAGCAGGACCTCCGGGACCTACTGGACCTACTGGACCTACTGGGCCTACTGGCCTAACTGGACCTACTGGTTCACCTGGGCCCGCTGGTGTATCAGGACCTCCGGGACCTACTGGGCCTACTGGGCCTACTGGCCTAACTGGACCTACTGGTTCACCTGGGCCCGCTGGTGTATCAGGACCTCCGGGACCTACTGGGCCTACTGGCCTAACTGGACCTACTGGTTCACCTGGGCCCGCTGGTGTAGCAGGACCTCCGGGACCCACTGGACCCACTGGCTTAACTGGGCCCGCTGGTGTAGCAGGACCTCCGGGACCTACTGGACCCACTGGCTCACCTGGACCTGAAGGACCCACTGGACCCACTGGCTTAACTGGGCCCGCTGGTGTAGCAGGACCTCCGGGACCTACTGGGCCTGCTGGTCCTACTGGTCCTGCAGGTGCAGCGGGTAGTATCAACTTTGATGGAGGGTTTCCAGGAATAAGTTATGCCGGCGGACCAGCATTTGACTGTGGTGGTGTGACTTAAATAAATAAAACATTGGAGCAATTACAGGATGCCATATATTCAATTTCAGTTTAGAAGAGGAACAGCTAGTGAATGGACTAGTGCCAACCCTGTTCTGGCTGATGGGGAAATGGGCATTGAAACTGATACTAAAAAAGTCAAGATTGGCGATGGTACTACAAATTGGGCTAATTTATCATATGGGTTGGGTAGCGACGATTTACAAACAATAACTACTGCAGGTAGTACAACAAACAGAGCAATAAACATAACCAATAGCACGATTAGCAGCAATACTGTTAGTGGTGCATTAACAGTTGTTGGCGGAGTAGGAATTGGTGGAAACCTGAATCTGGGTGGTAACCTGGTGGTTAGCGATAAGATACTGCCTACTAGCAATGGTCTTATTGATATTGGATCTCCCACTGCCAGATTTGGCACAGTGTATGTAGCTGGTAATACCATTGACTTGGGCGGAACAGAACTCACAGCCAACTCAGGAGCTTTGTTTATAGATGGTGTGCAGCTTTTTTCTGGTAATGCAATAACCACAATAACTGGTAATTTTTCTGCTAATGTAACAACTCCTGTTATTATTAGTAATTCTGCTTCTGTATCTGTGGGTAACATAGCCACCACACTGGATGAATTTGATCTTAACCTGTTCACCACAGCCAAATATATCATACAGGCAGTGAATGGTACAGATTATCACAGCATGGAGGCATTTTTAGTCAATGACAAGGTCAATGCCTATCTCACTGTGTATGCCAGCATAAACAATAACGTCAAACTGATCAATTTGGACGCTGATATCAGCGCAGGCAACGTCAGACTGAGAGCAACTGGTATCACTGCCAATAACACTGTGAAGATTTTTTCAACTAAAATCTAGCACTGTTTTTATCTGAGTTGAGTATAAATAACAATAATCAATAGGAGATTTGCGGTGCCTTTACAGAATTTCACAATAGAATACGGCCTCACAGTAGGCAATGCTAATATCAATGCAGCAAGCGGTAATATTCAAACCAGTGGAAATATCGCTGCTGGAAACATCAGCGTCACTGGTGTGGTCAGTGTTACCGGCAACGCCAATGTGGGTAACCTGGGTGCTGCTGCTGGTGTATTTACTGGAGCCATTACTGGTTCCACTACCCTGAATGTTACTGGCAACGCCAATGTGGGCAATCTGGGCACTGCTGGGATAATTACTGCTACTGGCAACATTACAGGTGGAAATTTGACCACTGCTGGTCGAGTAACAGCAAACAATCTGGGTGACAGCACGCAGGGAATCACAGTAAGTTCCAGCAGTGCAGGTGGTGTGACTTTAGGTGGCTATGCAGACAACACTGGTATCCTGTATTTTAGTAATGGCGCTGGTAGACTAAATTCTAATGCAGCTAATTTTAGCTGGAATAATTCCAGCAAAGTTTTGACCATTGCTGGAGGTAACCTGAGTGTTGGCAATATCAATAATGTATCAGGAATTCTGAGTGTTACTGGTAATGCCAATGTGGGCAATATAGGTGCTACCAGAGGTGTTTTTAGTTCCACTGCCGCATCCACTAGCACAGCCAGCGGTGCTGTAACTGTTGCCGGCGGTATCGGTATTGCTGGAAACGCTTATATTGGCGGTGACGTAAATATTGATGGAAACCTGTTTGTAACCGGAAACAGCACCATAGTCAATGCCAACGATGTCACCATTGCTGACAAGACTTTCATCCTGGCCAACAACGCTAGCACAGGTGCTGCTGCTGACGGATCAGGTATTATCACTGGTAATGTTACAGGTAATGCTCAGGTAGCTAGCTTGCTGTTCAACAATGCTACTACCAGTTGGCAAAGCAGTGTAGGGATCACTCCAGTTGGCAACGCCAGTTTGAATTTTGGTGGTTCTAGTAATCACTGGAATAATATCTATGGTGCTAATCTGTACGGTACTATTGCCACTGCTAGTCAAACCAACATCACTGCTGTGGGCACATTGGGTTCATTGAGCGTCACCGGCAATGCCAATGTGGGAAACATTGGCGCTACTCGTGGGGTGTTTACCAACATTGTGGGCACTTTGGAAACTGCGTCACAGACTAATATTACTGCTGTGGGAACCTTGAGTTCATTGAGTGTGACCGGTAATGCCAATGTGGGTAATATAGGTGCTACCAGAGGTGTGTTCACTAATGTTGTGGGTACTTTGGAGACAGCAGCTCAGCCCAATATTACCAGTGTAGGCACACTGAGTTCATTAGCAGTCACTGGCAACATCACATCAGGCAATGTGAGCGGCACCAGAGGCGCATTTACCAATCTAGCAGGAACTTTAGAAACAGCCGCTCAAACCAATATCACTGCTGTAGGCACTCTGACTTCACTCACAGTGAGTGGCAACATTACTGGTCAAGCCAATTTGGCTGTTACCAGCAACATCACTGCTGGTAACATCAATAGCGTTAGTGGCATCCTGAGTGTTACTGGTAATGCCAATGTGGGGAACTTAGGAACAGCTGGGCTGATTACAGCCACTGGCAATATTACTGGTGGGAACCTAACCACTGCTGGTACTTTGAACGTAACAGGCAACGCTAATGTGGGCAACATCGGGGCCGCCAGAGGCGTATTTACTAACGTTGTGGGTACCTTGGAGACAGCAGCTCAGACCAATATTACCTCAGTGGGCACACTGACGTCTTTGGCAGTCACTGGCAATATCACATCAGGGAACATAAGCGGTACTCGTGGTGCATTTACCAACGTGGCTGGCACATTGGAAACCGCAAGTCAGACCAATATTACCTCAGTGGGTACATTGGGTTCATTGGCAGTCACTGGCAACATCACATCAGGCAATGTGAGTGGTACCAGAGGCGCATTTACCAATGTGGCTGGCACATTGGAAACCGCCGCTCAAACCAATATCACCAGTTTAGGTACACTGACTGGTTTAACCATGGGCGCTAATGCTAATATCACACTGAGTGGAGCCAATTCCAGTATCAGTGGAGCCAATCTAGTCAGTGCTACCAACTTATCTGGTTTACTAACCACCTCAGCGCAGACCAATATTACCAGCCTAGGAACACTGACCAGCTTGACGGTGAGCGGTAATGTCAGTGCAGGAAACCTGAGTGTCACTGGTGCCAGTAACCTGGGCGCAGTGGGCAATGTGACCATCACTGGCGGAACTAATGGTCAATTCTTACAAACCAATGGTAGTGGCGTGCTGAGTTTTGCCACAATCAGCACAACATCAATCACCAACGGCACTAGTAATGTATCCATACCAGCTGCTGGAGGCAACGTCAACACCAGTGTTGGTGGTGTGGCCAACGTGTTTGTGGTAACCAGCACTGGAGCTAATGTTACTGGCACAGCCAATGTGTCAGGATTAGCCAGTGTGGGTAACACGCTCACTGTGAATTACGGCAATGTGGCTACGGCCATTGCCAATGGTGGTGGTGCTGGAGTAGGCAACATAGGTGCAGCAGGTCAGGGTTTTGATACCCTGTTTGCACGTCAAGCATCAGCTAACTATGCTGACTTGGCAGAAATTTATGCAGCTGATGGATTCTATGAATATGGCACAGTGATGGTTTTTGGTGGCAGTGCTGAAATTACCATAAGCACAGTGAGTCACGATACTCGTATTGCTGGGGTAGTCAGTCAACAGCCAGCTTTCCTGATGAATGATACTGCCAGCGGTATCCCTTTGGCACTAACAGGCCGCGTGCCTTGTCGTGTATTGGGGCCGGTATCCAAGGGAACATTGCTGGTCAGCAGCCATTTGCCTGGTATTGCGTGCGCACTGGATTCAGCCCAATATCAACCCGGTTGTGTAATTGGTAAGAGTCTAGGTGAAATTGCTGATAGTAGTATTCAACTGATTGAAGCAGTGGTTGGTAGACTTTAAAATAGAGAGTGAGCCTCTGCTGTATAAGTACCTGTGCAGACACAATCTGCACAATACACACATACAAAGGAGGCTCACCTATGAGCAAAACACCCTACGAAATTCGTTTCGATTTACTAACCCTGGCCAAGGACATCCTATTTGAACCCATTCACAACCGGCGTGGTGATCTCAGGGATGAATTTTTCGCCAAAAGAGAAACGGTTCCTGGCGCTGAAGACAAGGCTCCCCGGATTCCATTTCCCGAAATGCCAGACTTCCCCACTTCAGCTGATATAATTGCTGAAGCGGAAAAGCTCAATAGATTTGTAAGTAACGGATAACTGTGTTAGAATAAACATGTGACTTCTGTGATTGTACAAACTCTGCTGGATAACTTGCCTGCCGTCAGGAAAACTCCCAATGGCTGGACCAGTTTCAATGCACCGTGTTGTTCTCATCGAGGTCAGGGCACAGATGGACGACGCCGTGGGGGTATCAAAACAACTGCCGACGGCGTCGTCTATAATTGTTTCAACTGTGGTTACACCACAGGTTATCGGGTAGGTGGACAGTTTGGAATAAAATTCAGACGATTGCTGATCTGGCTGGGCGTAAGCCCTGCAGAAGTCAATGCTCTGAAAATACAGGCTCTCAGAGAGCGAGAATTAGTTGAAGGTTATCTGGAAACAGAACCTGCGCCAGAAATTCAGATCGAGCCCAGAGATCTGCCTGCAGAATCAGTGTTGATGGATCCCAAATTGCATCCTGAACACTGGGATTACTTACTGAGTCGTGGTATTGATCCTGAAGCGTACACCTACTTCGTGAGCTCTGAACTGCCTGGCAGAATCATAGTGCCTTTTACCTACCAGCAGTATCTGGTGGGTTATAGTGCTCGCACCATACACCAAGTCAGACCCAAATATCTGCAAACACTGGCCATGCCCTATGTGTTTGGTGATGTATTTCAGAAACCACAATATTCCTGGTGCCCGGTGGTGGAAGGTGTTTTTGACGCCATCAGCATTGGCGGGCTGTCTGTACTGGGCAATGAAGTTAATGAAGTACAGGCCGAACAGATAGATCAACTGAATCGCAAAATCATAGTGGTGCCGGATCAGGACAGTGCAGGTGACAGCTTGGTACAGGCTGCATTGGATTACGGATGGAGTGTGAGTTTTCCAGATTGGCCGCCTGAAGTCAAAGACGTCAATGACGCAGTCAGACGCTGGGGGCCGTTGTTTACTGCCAGATCCATCTGGGAATCTAGTGTGAGCGGTGTGACACAGATAAAACTACGATTAAAGCTCAGCAGAAAGCATAACTAAGAAGCCATGGAATTTACCGCAGACGTTCAGAAACTGTTCCTGGAGTTCATGCTCCAGGATCCTTCGTTGTTTACCAGAGTCAGTAACATTTACAATTCAGATAACTTTGACAAGAGTCTGAAAAGAGCAGCCAAGTTTGTGTCTGATCATGCAGAGCAACACAGCACTCTACCGGATCGAGTTCAGCTCAAAGCAGTGGCTGGTGTGGACTTGCAACCCATTGATGGCATCAACGACGGTCACATTAACTGGTTTCTGGAAGAGTTTGAGAATTTCACCAAGCGGCAGGAACTGGAGCGAGCCATTCTGAAGGCTGCGGATCTGTTGGAAAAAGGTGAATATGATCCGGTGGAAAAGCTGATCAAAGATGCAGTGCAGATCAGTTTGACCAAGGACATGGGTACTGAATATTTTGCCGATCCCAGATCCAGACTGAATCGTCTCAAGAGCAATAATGGTCAGATATCCACAGGCTGGAATGGCCTGGATCGCAAACTGTATGGCGGATTCAATCGGGGAGAGTTGCAGATTTTTGCTGGCGGTTCTGGCTCGGGAAAATCGCTATTCATGCAAAATCTGGGTTGTAACTGGTCGTTGGCTGGTCTGAACGGTGTATACATCACACTGGAGCTCAGTGAAGACCTGTGTGCTATGCGTATTGACAGCATGATCACAGGCAAACCCACCAAAGAAATATTCAGAGATCTGGATGATGTGGAAATGAAGGTGCGTGTCATTGGCAAACGCAGCGGCAACTTCTGGATCAAGTATCTGCCGGCTCAGAGCACAGTGAATGATATCCGTAGTTACATCAAGGAGCTTCAGATACGCACTGGTATCACAGTGGATTTTCTGTGTGTGGACTATCTGGATCTGCTGATGCCGGTTAGTGCCAAAGTCAGCCCCAATGACCTGTTTGTGAAAGACAAGTATGTCAGTGAAGAGTTGCGCAATCTGGCCAAAGAACTCAATGTGTTGTTTGTCACAGCCAGTCAGTTGAACCGTTCGGCCGTGGAAGAGATTGAGTTCGATCACAGTCATATTTCAGGTGGTATCAGCAAAATCAACACAGCTGATAATGTGTTTGGTATCTTTACCAGCCGAGCCATGCGTGAGCGTGGTAAGTATCAGCTACAGCTGATGAAAACTCGTAGTTCTAGCGGTGTGGGGCAGAAAGTGGAACTGGATTTTGATGTTAACAGTCTCAGGATCACTGATACCAGTGAGACTGATTCAGATGAGCAATCGGCGCCTGCCAGTTCGGCTGCCAGCAACATCATGGCACAACTGAAAACCACCAGCACAGTGCGTACTCGGGACGCTGCTGGTGACAACCTGGGCAAGGTCAAAGCTGATGTACAGGGCAGCAAGCTCAAAAGCATGTTGGCTCAATTGAAAACCTCCGCAGAATAATGTATAATAACAGTATAGCTATGAACTCAGAACAAGGACATCTAATTTTGGTTGCTTGGGATATGTATGGTCTGGAAATGTGTGAAGACATCACCCAGGCTGAAAAAAATCAGCTGTTTGATCTGATTCGAGGCGAGAGTAACTTTGAGCCCTGGTTGAGAAATCTGATATTCTGCACTGTGATGCGAGCTCAAGCCAATAGTGATCGAAGATATGAAGTATACACGATAACTCTGGATTCTGGAGTATCTATAGAAGATCTGGTTAAAACATTCGAAGTCAATCCGCAGTACATAGTGAACTGGATTCGCAAACATGGATCTCCAGTCTTTCAGGCCAGTGCAGGCCACAGACCTCAGCAAATCTTCTGAACGGTATAAATACCATCAAAGGTACCCGATTTTGAAAGCAGCCACTAAAACCATCCTGGACGAACTCACCAATGGATTGCCCGAACACAATCGTAATCTGTTGATTGAGAGTCGAGGCAATCACCTGATTTCCAGTGCCATCAATCTGCTGAACAGCATAGCTGAAAACTATGGTGCAGGTGTTGCTGAAGACATGGAACGCCGTTTGCTCAGCAGCATCCGGAGTCGGGATCCGCAAAAGTTTAGTCGTGCAGCCAGGAGATTATTATGAGACTAGTGGAGTTTGTATCAGAAGCTCAAAGACCAGGAATATTATCTCGCATAGGGTCTAAGATTGCATCCAAGTTTGGTTCAGCGTCAGCTCAGGGCGCGGTAGATGTCAATGACAATTTTACCAAAGGCTGGAAGGCTTTTGAACAATGGAGAGGCCAGAGTGGTTTGAATTATGCTAATACAGCTTCTGTGGCTTCAACACCTGCAGGTTCAGACACTATGACAGGAGCAAGTATTGCTGCAAAATGGAAGGATAACGCCATGCGAGCAGCAATGAAAGAACTAGGCATTCCACTAAACAGCAAAACTGGCATCACTAAAGATCAGGCAACTGATTTGATTCATACTTACTCCAAAATAATCACTTCTGGTTCAGTGGCAGACCCTACCGGAACTCCTACTCCCAGGATCAGGTCACCCAGGACCAATGCAACACCACCTCCAGCACCAGCAGCACAACCAGCACCAGCAGCACAACCAGCACCAGCAGCACAACCAGCAGCACAACCAGCACCAGCAGCACAACCAGCAGCACAACCAGCACCAGCAGC
>JACCDG011911445.1_pt1 | contig 28589 bp, 26 predicted proteins | sample 7442471 | NCBI WGS metagenome assembly JACCDG01 (sample SAMN15323444, study PRJNA562643) | freshwater metagenome | isolation source: river surface water | place: USA:Blue River Watershed | collected 2017-08-17 | reverse complement strand
TTCCAGTGCCACACTGTCGCATCCGCCAACCGGTTCAGCCGTGTCGCGGAAGGTAGTTCAACCAGCTAATGTTCCCTGCAGGGGAACGGAGGTAGCGAGAAAATGAGCGAGACAAAATCCGTCTACGCGGCCTATTCGGCCAACACCCATCTCTTCGGGGGCAATGGCCCTTACGTTGAGGAAATGTACGAGAACTACCTGGCCAACCCAGGCAGCGTTCCCGACAACTGGCGCGAATACTTTGACGCCCTCCAGCACGTTCCTGCCGTCGATGGCTCCAACGCCAAGGACATCCCGCACCTGCCGGTGATCAACGCGTTTGCCGAGCGTGCCAAACAAGGTGGCACCAAGGTCGTCATGGCCAGTGCCGATGCCGAAATGGGCCGCAAGCGCACCGCCGTGCAGCAGCTGATTGCTGCCTACCGCAACGTGGGCCAGCGCTGGGCTGACCTCGATCCGCTCAAGCGCACCGAGCGCCCCAACATTCCCGAACTCGACCCGGCGTTCTACGGCTTCACCGATGCTGACCAGGAAACCGTGTTCGACACCTCCAACACCTTCTTCGGCAAGGACCGCATGAGCCTGCGCGAGCTGCTGAACGCGCTGCGCGAGACCTATTGCGGCACCCTGGGGGTGGAGTACATGTACACCACCGACATGGCGCAAAAGCGCTGGTGGCAGCAAAAGCTCGAGAGCATTCGCAGCAAGCCCAATTTCAGCGCCGAGAAAAAGCGCCACATCCTGGACCGCCTGACTGCGGCCGAAGGCCTGGAGCGCTACCTGCACACCAAATACGTCGGCCAGAAGCGCTTCTCGCTCGAAGGCGGCGAGAGCTTCATCGCCTCGATGGACGAACTGATCCAGCGCGCCGGTGAGCAAGGCGTGCAGGAAATCGTGATCGGCATGGCCCACCGCGGCCGCCTGAACGTGCTGGTCAACACCCTGGGCAAGATGCCCAAGGACCTGTTTGCCGAGTTCGACCACACCGCCCCCGAAGACCTGCCGGCCGGTGACGTGAAATATCACCAGGGTTTCTCTTCTGACGTGACCACCCCCGGCGGCCCGGTCCACCTGTCGTTGGCCTTCAACCCGTCCCACCTGGAAATCGTCAACCCGGTGGTCGAGGGCTCGGTGCGTGCCCGCATGGACCGCCGTGGCGACCCCAAGGGCAAGCAGGTCCTGCCGGTGCTGGTGCACGGCGACGCCGCTGTGGGCGGCCAAGGCGTGAACCAGGAAACCCTTTGCCTGGCCCAGACCCGCGGTTATTCCACGGGCGGTACGGTGCACATCATCATCAACAACCAGATCGGTTTCACCACCTCCGACCCGCGCGACCTGCGCTCGACCACCTTCTGTACCGACATCTTCAAGATGGTTGAAGCCCCGGTGCTGCATGTGAATGGCGACGACCCCGAAGCCGTGGTGCTGGCCAGCCAGCTGGCGCTGGAATACCGCATGGCCTTCAGCGCCGATGTGGTGGTCGACATCACCTGCTTCCGCAAGCTGGGCCACAACGAACAGGACACTCCGAGCCTGACCCAGCCGCTGATGTACAAGAAGATCGGTGCACACCCCGGCACCCGAAAGCTTTACGCCGACAAGCTCGCCGCGCAGGGCCTGGGCGAGTCGCTGGGCGATGACATGGCCAAAGCCTACCGGGCTGCCATGGACGCCGGCAAACACACCTCCGACCCGGTGCTGACGAACTTCAAGAGCAAGTATGCGGTCGACTGGTCGCCCTTCCTCGGCAAGAAGTGGACCGATGCCGGTGACACGGCCATCCCGCTGGCCGAGTGGAAGCGCCTGGCCGAGAAGATCACCACCATCCCCGCGAGCGTCGCACCGCACCAGCTGGTCAAGAAGGTCTATGACGACCGCGCCGCCATGGGCCGTGGCGAGATCAACGTCGACTGGGGCATGGGCGAGCACATGGCTTTTGCGTCCCTGGTGGCCAGCGGCTACCCGGTGCGCCTGTCCGGCGAGGACTGCGGCCGTGGCACCTTCACCCACCGCCACGCCGTCATCCACGACCAGAACCGCGAAAAGTGGGACACCGGCACCTATGTGCCGTTGCAGAATGTGGCCGATAACCAGGCCCCCTTCGTCGTCATCGACTCGATCCTGTCCGAAGAGGCCGTGCTGGCCTACGAATACGGCTACGCCTCCAACGATCCCAACACCCTGGTGATCTGGGAAGCCCAGTTCGGCGACTTCGCCAACGGTGCGCAGGTCGTGATCGACCAGTTCATCGCCTCCGGCGAAGTCAAGTGGGGCCGCGTCAACGGCATCACCCTGATGCTGCCGCACGGCTACGAAGGCCAGGGCCCCGAGCACAGCTCGGCCCGCGTCGAGCGCTTCATGCAGCTGGCCGCCGACACCAACATGCAGATCGTGCAGCCGACCACGGCCAGCCAGATCTTCCATGTGCTGCGCCGCCAGATGGTGCGTGACCTGAGGAAGCCCTTGGTCATCTTCACGCCCAAGTCGCTGCTGCGCAACAAGGACGCCACCAGCCCGATCTCCGAATTCACCAAAGGCAGCTTCCAGACCGTCATCGGTGAAACCAAGGACATCAAGGCCGACAAGGTCAAGCGCGTGATCGCCTGCTCGGGCAAGGTCTACTACGACCTGGTCAAGAAACGCGAAGAGAAAGGGGCAGATGACGTGGCCATCATCCGCGTCGAGCAGCTCTACCCCTTCCCGCACAAGGCCTTTGCCGCCGAGATCAAGAAGTACCCCAAGGCCACCGAACTGGTGTGGTGCCAGGACGAGCCGCAGAACCAGGGCGCGTGGTTCTTCATCCAGCACAACATCCACGAAAACATGCTCGACGGTCAGAAACTGGGTTACGCCGGTCGCGCCGCCTCGGCCTCGCCGGCCGTGGGTTACGCCCACCTGCACCAGGACCAGCAGAAGGCCCTGATCGAGGCGGCCTTCGGCAAGCTCAAGGGCTTTGTGCTGACCAAGTGATCCTGATCCAACCGAAACCATTTTTCACAGAGATATTCCAATGGCAATCGTAGAAGTCAAAGTTCCGCAGCTGTCCGAATCGGTGGCCGAAGCCACGCTGCTGACCTGGAAAAAGAAGGCCGGTGAGGCCGTGGCCCAGGACGAGATCCTGATCGAGATCGAGACCGACAAGGTCGTGATGGAAGTGCCTGCCCCCTCGGCTGGCGTGCTTGCAGAGATCGTGGTGGGCGACGGCGGTACCGTCGTCGCCCAGCAGCTGATCGCCAAGATCGACAGCGAAGGCAAGGCTGGCGCCGCAGCGCCCGCAGCAGCGCCGACAGCGGCTGCGCCCGCCGCTGCGCCGGCCCCTGCCGCTGCAGCCCCCGCCAGCAACGCCATGGCCGGTGTGGCCATGCCCGCTGCCGCCAAGCTGATGGCCGACAACCACCTGGCCGCTGGCTCCGTGGCTGGCTCCGGCAAGGATGGCCGCGTCACCAAGGGCGATGTGCTCGCTGCAGTGGCCTCGGGCGCCACCGCCGCCATCCCCACCGGCGCACCGACCAGCACGCTGCCGCAAGTGGCCGCACCGGCGGTGAACCTGGGCGATCGCCCCGAGCAGCGCGTGCCCATGACCCGCCTGCGCGCCCGCATCGCCGAGCGCCTGTTGCAGTCGCAAGCTACCAACGCCATCCTGACCACGTTCAACGAGATCAATATGGCCCCGGTGATGGCCCTGCGCAAGACGCACCAGGAGAAGTTCGAGAAGACCCACGGCGTCAAGCTGGGCTTCATGAGCTTCTTCGTCAAGGCTGCTGTGCACGCCCTCAAGAAGTTCCCGGTGCTCAACGCTTCGGTCGACGGCAACGACATCGTCTACCACGGCTACTTCGACATCGGTATTGCCGTGGGTTCGCCCCGTGGCCTGGTGGTGCCGATCCTGCGTAACGCCGACCAGATGAGCTTTGCCGACATCGAGAAGAAGATCGCCGAATTCGGCAAGAAGGCCGCTGAGGGCAAGCTGGGCATTGAAGAGATGACCGGCGGCACCTTCTCCATCTCCAACGGTGGCACCTTCGGCTCCATGATGTCCACCCCCATCATCAACCCGCCGCAGTCGGCCATCCTGGGCGTGCACGCCACCAAGGACCGCGCCATGGTCGAAAACGGCCAGGTCGTGGTTCGCCCGATGAACTACTTCGCCATGTCGTACGACCACCGCATCATCGACGGTCGCGAAGCTGTGCTGGGCCTGGTCGCCATGAAGGAGGCGCTGGAAGATCCTTCCCGCCTGCTGTTTGACCTGTAATTCCCCGCAACCGCAATGCCTCCACTCGGGGGCATTGCTTTATCCGAGATTTCCAAATGAGCAAACAATTTGACGTCGTCGTGATCGGTGGTGGCCCTGGTGGCTACATCGCCGCCATCCGCGCGGCCCAGCTGGGCATGAACGTGGCCTGTATCGACGAGTGGAAAAACGCCGCTGGCGGCCCCGCACCGGGCGGCACCTGCACCAACGTGGGCTGTATCCCGTCCAAGGCGCTGCTGCAGTCGTCCGAGCATTTCGAGCACGCCAACCACCATTTCGCAGACCACGGCATCACGGCCAAGGACGTCAAGATCGACGTGGCCAAGATGATCGCCCGCAAGGACACCGTCGTGAAGCAGAACAACGACGGCATCCTTTACCTGTTCAAGAAGAACAAGGTCAGCTTCTTCCACGGCCGCGGCTCCTTCGTGGGCAAGGCCGAAGGCGGCTACGAGATCAAGGTGGCCGGCAAGACCGAAGAGTCCCTGACCGCCAAGCAGGTCATCGTTGCCACCGGCTCCAACGCCCGTGCGCTGCCGGGTGTGCCGTTTGACGAAGAAAATGTGCTGTCCAACGATGGCGCATTGCGCCTGGGCGCGGTGCCCAAGAGGCTGGCGCTCATTGGTTCGGGCGTGATCGGCCTGGAAATGGGCTCGGTCTGGCGCCGTCTGGGCGCTGACGTCACCATCCTCGAAGGCCTGCCCACGTTCCTGGGTGCGGTCGACGAGCAGATTGCCAAGGAAGCCAAAAAGGCTTTTGACAAGCAGGGCCTGAAGATCGAACTCGGCGTGAAGGTCGGCGAGATCAAGTCCGGCAAGAAGGGCGTGACGGTGAACTACACCAACGCCAAGGGTGAAGCCGTGGTGCTGGACGCCGACAAGCTGATCGTCTCGATCGGCCGCGTGCCCAACACCAACGGTCTGAACGTTGAAGCCGTGGGCCTGCAGCTCGATGAGCGCGGCGCCATTGTGGTCGACGCCGACTGCAAGACGAGCGTGCCCGGCATCTGGGCCGTGGGCGACGTGGTGCGTGGCCCCATGCTCGCCCACAAGGCAGAGGAAGAGGGCGTGGCCGTGGCCGAGCGCATCGCCGGCCAGCACGGCCATGTCAACTTCAACACCATCCCCTGGGTCATCTACACCAGCCCCGAGATCGCCTGGGTCGGCCGCACCGAGCAGCAGCTCAAGGCAGACGGCGTGGCGTACAAGGCGGGCACCTTTCCGTTTCTGGCCAACGGCCGCGCCCGCGCCCTGGGTGACACCACCGGCATGGTGAAGTTCCTGGCCGACGCCAAGACCGACGAGATCCTGGGCGTGCACATCGTGGGCCCGATGGCTTCCGAGCTGATCTCCGAAGCCGTGGTGGCCATGGAGTTCCGCGCCAGTGCCGAAGACATCGCCCGCATCTGCCATGCGCACCCCTCGCTGTCTGAGGCGACCAAGGAAGCCGCGCTGGCGGTGGACAAGCGCACGCTGAACTTCTGAGCCTGCTGTGCCCGGGGTGTCTGCATGCACAGGCGCTTTGGGATACAGTCGACCCAGCCACAAACCCGGGCCAGCCCCGGGTTTTTTGATGCCGGAGTTTCCACCCCATGTCTGTTCGTGCTGTTTACGAAGAAGAGCTGAAAAAACGCGGCTATCAGAGTGACCCCGCCCAGTTGCGCGCCATCGAGGCGCTCGAGCGCTGCGCGCAGGAATGGAGCGCCTTCAAGGCCAAGCGCGCCAACCCGATCAAGAAGCTGTTCAGCAAGCCAGAAATCCCCAAGGGCGTCTACATGTTCGGCGGGGTGGGGCGCGGCAAGAGCTTCCTGATGGACTGCTTCTACGAGGCGGTGCCGATCCAGCGCAAGACGCGCCTGCACTTTCACGAGTTCATGCGCGAAGTGCACCGCGAGCTGGCCGCCATGCAGGGCACCGTCAACCCGCTGGACGTGCTGGGCAAGAAGATGGCCCAGCGCTACCGCCTGATCTGCTTTGACGAATTCCATGTGGCCGACATCACCGACGCCATGATCCTGCACCGCCTGCTGCAGGCGCTGTTTGACAACGGCGTGGGCTTTGTCACCACCTCCAATTTCAAGCCCGACGGTCTGTATCCCGACGGCCTGCACCGCGACCGCATCCTGCCGGCGATTGCCTTGCTCAACGCCCGCATGGACGTGCTCAACGTCGACAACGGCACCGACTACCGCCGTCGCACGCTGGAGATGCTGGACCTCTACAAGACGCCGATCACGGCCGAGACCGAGTCCGAGATGGACAAGGCCTTCAGCCAGCTGGCCAGCGGCCACGACGAAGACCCGGTGCTGCACATCGAGGCGCGCGAAATCCGCTCGCGCCGCCGCGCCGGTGGCGTTGTCTGGTTCGACTTCCGCACCCTCTGCGGGGGGCCGCGCTCGCAAAACGACTACCTTGAAATCGCCACCCAGTTCCACACCGTGTTGCTGTCCAATGTGCCCCTGATGCCGGTCAAGCTGGCTTCGGAGGCGCGGCGCTTCACCTGGCTGGTGGATGTGCTGTACGACCGCCGCGTCAAGCTGATCATGTCGGCCGAGGTGCCGCCCGAGCAGCTCTACACCGAAGGCCCGATGTCCCACGAATTCCCGCGCACGGTCTCGCGTCTGAACGAAATGCAGTCGGCCGAATTTCTGGCGCTTGAGCACCGGACCGTGGACACGCACCTGACATGAAAGTCCTGGTCTTGCTGTCGCTGCTGGCTTGGGGCACGGTTCACGCCCAGGCCACCGAAACCGACGACGTGCCCGCGCGCATCGCTGCCGCCCGCGCGCAGTTGCAGCAGCAGCGCCAGGCCATCGAGCAGCAGCACGAAGAGCGGCGGCGCGAGTGCTGGCAACGCTTTGCCGTCAACGACTGCCTGCGTGAAGTGCGCCGCAGCCGCTACCAGGCGCTCGACCCGCTGCGGCCGGAAGAGCTGGAACTCAACGCGCAGGAGCGCGAATGGCGCACCCGCCAGCGCGATGAGCGCCTGCGCAACAAGCAGGATGCGGTGCGCCAGCCATGATCGAATCCGACACCGGCGACCACCGCTCGCCCCGCCGACGCCTGATCGAGCTGCAGATCGAACACGCCGACCTGGACGCCATGATCGACCAGTTCGCCGAAGGCGCCGCGCCGCTCGATGAACTGCGTTTGCGCCGCCTCAAGAAACGCCGCCTGGCCCTGCGCGACGAGATGGCGCGTCTGCAATGGCTGACCGATCCCAAGGAGCCGGCGTGAGTCGGCTGGCCGATCAGGTCGCCCACGCGCTTTCCACCGACGGGCCGCTGGCCAGCCACTGGCCCGGCTTTCGGCCGCGCACCGGCCAGACCGACATGGCGCAGGCCGTCACCGAAGCGGTGCAGGACGGCGGCAGCCTGGTGGTGGAGGCCGGCACGGGCGTGGGCAAGACCTTTGCCTACCTGGTGCCGGTATTGCTCAGCGGCCAACGCGCCCTGATCTCGACCGCCACCAAAGCCCTGCAGGATCAGCTGTTCGCACGCGATCTGCCGCGCCTGACCGAAGTGCTCCAGCTGCCGGTGCGCGTGGCCCTGCTCAAGGGGCGCTCGAGCTACCTGTGCATCCACCGCATGGAACAGGCCCGCCACCACCCGCAGGCCAGCCAGGCGGTGTGGCAGCGTGCGCTCTCGCGCGTGGAGCAATGGGCGCAGGTCACCCGCAGCGGCGACATGGGCGAGCTGCCGGGACTGGACGAAAGCTCCAGCCTGTGGCCGCTGGTGACTTCTACCCGCGACAACTGCCTGGGCTCCAGCTGCCCGCGCTACAAGGCCTGCCACGTCAACCTAGCGCGCAAGGAGGCGATGGCGGCCGATGTGGTGGTCATCAACCACCACCTGTTCTTTGCCGACCTGGCGGTGCGCGAGTCGGGTGTGGCCGAACTGCTGCCCACGGTGCGGGTGACGGTGTTCGACGAAGCCCACCAGCTCAACGAGATCGGGGTGAATTTTCTGGGGCAGGAGCTGTCGACCACGCAGCTGCTGGAACTCGCCCGCGACGCGCTGGGCACCGGCCTGACGCTGGCGCGTGGTCTGGTGGACTGGCGGGCGCTGAGCTACCAGCTAGAAACCGCGGCGCGCGACTGGCGTCTGGTGGTCGGCCCCCAGCGTGGCGCGACCCGCCTGCGTTGGGGCGATGGCGCGCCCCAAGGGCTCGATGCCGGCGAATGGACCGCCGGCCTGCAGCGCGTGGGCCAGGCCTTGCAGGCGCTGTCTCAGGGGCTGGACCAGGTGACCGAGCTGGCCCCCGATTTTGTGCGACTGCTCGAACGCAGCCAGGGCTTGCACCAGCTTTGCGAGCGCTTTGCGCAACCCTCGGATGAGGAGGCCGTTCGCTGGGCCGAGGTGTCGGCCGCGCTGCGGGTGGTGCAGGCGCCGCTGGATGTGGCCGAGACCTTCATGCGCCTGACCGCGCCCTCCAGCCGGGTGCCTGGCAGTGGCGAGGTGCCCGCTGCCACACAGGCGCCTGGGCAGACTCCTGCGCAGGCGCCCGGCGCGCGCGCCTGGATCTTCACTTCCGCCACGCTGGGCGATGACCCGGCGCTGCGCTGGTTCACTGTGCCCTGCGGACTCGGCTCGGCGCGCACGCTGCGTGTTGAAAGCCCGTTCGATTACACGCGCCAGGCGGCGCTGTATGTGCCTGCCGATGTGAGTGCCCCGGGTGAGCGCCAGCACGCGCTGGACGTGGGCCGCCTGGTGCTGCAGGCGGCGCGCCGCATCGGCGGGCGCACCCTGGTGCTGACCACCACCTTGCACGCCATGCGCACCATCGGCGAATTCCTTCAGACCCACCTGGACAGCGGTCTGGGGCTGGAGCTGCTGGTGCAGGGGCAAAGCCCCAAGCGCATGCTGATGAACCGCTTTCGCGAGGGGGCCAGCGAGGGGCAGGGGGGCTGCATCCTGGTGGCCTCGGCCTCCTTCTGGGAAGGCTTTGATGTGCCCGGCGATGCGCTGCAGCTGGTGGTGATCGACAAGCTGCCCTTTGCGCCGCCCGATGATCCGGTGTTCGAAGCGCGTGGCCTGCGGCTGCAGCAGCAGGGCCGCAGCGTGTTCATGGACCTGGCCTTGCCCGAAGCTGCGGTGACGCTCAAGCAGGGGGCGGGGCGCCTGATCCGCAGCGAGAGCGACCGCGGCATCCTGGTGGTCTGCGACCACCGCCTGAGCACCAAGGGCTACGGGGCGCGGCTGCTGGCGGCCTTGCCGCCAATGCGTCGCCTTACCGGGCCGGATGAATTCGAGCAGGCCTTGGCCGATCTGGCCGCCGCATCACCACAGTTGCCACCAGGGCTTTGAAACGCGCCCGGCCAGCGGGTTTTTCAGGAAGCCGGAGTTGGGGTAATTGGACTCCAGAACGCGCTTGGCATCGTCGCGCAGCTGGGTCATGCCCATGGCGTCGTAGGAGTACACCAGGATGGCCAGCGCTTCTTCGGCGGCCGGCACGTTCTGGTAGTCGATCAGCGCCTGCTGGGCGCGGTTGATGGCGGCCACATGTGCCCCCCGGCGGGCGTAGTAACGCGCCACATGGACCTCGTAGCCGGCCAGCGAATTGACGATGTAGGTCATGCGCTGACGTGCATCGGGCGTGTATTTGGACTCGGGAAAGCGCTTGCTGAGTTCGAGGAAGGCTTCGTAGGATTCCTTGGCTGCCTTCTGGTCGCGCTCGGACAGGTCCTGGTTGATCAGCGAGGAGAACAGACCCAGGTTGTCGTTGAAGTTGACCAGGCCCTTGAGGTAGAGCGCATAGTCCATGGCCGGGCTGGTGGGGTGCAGCCGGATGAAGCGGTCCAGCGTGGCCACTGCCTGCACTTTTTCGCCGGTTTTGTACTGCGCCCAAGCCTTTTCGATCTGAGCCTGCTGGGCCAGCACGGTGCCGGCGGCGCGGCCTTCGAGTTTTTCGAACAGGCCAATCGCCTTGTCCCAGGCGCCGGCCGAGACTTCGTCGCGGGCTTCCTGGTAGATGCGCTCGGGCGTCCAGCCCTGGGTGATGTCTTTGGGGGTGCTGGAGCAGCCTGTCAAGATCAGGCCTGCGGCCAGGCACAGCGTGGCAGGAACCCTCGATAATCCAATACGCCGCATCCTTGATATCCCAGAGCATTTCATTCCAATTGATTATATCGACCGCCTCCGAAGCCGACCTGCCCGACAACCCGCTGGAAGAGGGGGCCGAGGCCGTCGATGACGCCGAGCTCAGGCAGATGCGCATAGACGCCGCCCTGCACGGCCAGCGGCTTGACCGCGCGTTGGTCATCGGCGTCAGCGAGTTCTCGCGCAGCTACCTGCAGCAGCGCATCGAAGCCGGCGATGTCCTGCTGGACGGGCAGGTGGCCACCAAGGCTTCGGTCAAGGTGCGCCAGGGCCAGCTGGTGGGCATCATCCTGCGGGCCACGCCACAGTCGCGCGCCTTTGTTCCGCAGGACATGCCGATCGAGACGGTGTACCTGGACGAGCACCTGCGCGTGATCCATAAGCCGGCCGGGCTCGTGGTGCACCCGGCCCCGGGCAATTGGCAGGGCACGCTGCTCAACGGCTTGCTGGCGCTCGACCCCAAGGTACAGGACCTGCCGCGTGCCGGCATCGTGCACCGGCTGGACAAGGACACCAGCGGCCTGATGGTGGTGGCGCGAACCCGCGCCGCCATGGACGCGCTGGTGCGCATGATCGCGGCGCGCGAAGTCAGCCGCCAGTACCTGGCCATCGGCCACCGGGGCTGGCCCGGGGAGGCTGAGCGCGAGGTGAACGCGGCGATTGGCCGCGATCCGGCCAACCGCCTGCGCATGGGAGTGGTGGATCTGTCCCGCCAGCCGGGCAAGACGGCGCGCACCACCTTCCAGTGCCTGGACCAGAACGAGCAGGCCTGCCTGGTGCGCTGCATCCTGCACACCGGGCGCACCCACCAGATCCGGGTCCACATGGCCCATATTGGCCACCCCTTGCTGGGCGATGGCCTCTACGGAGGGCGGCCCGAGGCCGGCATGGCGCGCCAGGCCCTGCACGCCTGGCGGCTGGCCTTGGCGCACCCCGCCACCGGGCAGGCACTGGTCTGGACGGCCGAGCTGCCAGCCGACATGCAGCAGGCCCTGCAGGCGCTGGGCCTCCGATACAATGGGCTGGACTGAAAGACCCTTCGAGGCCTGTCGCGGCCGGCGTGGCTCAGCCCGCCCCTTGTGCCCGGCGCTGCGGCGCCGCCCATTTCCTGCATGACCGCGCGCCCCTTGGCGCCATTCCCGAAAAGACCCAGACCATGAACACGGCGCAAGCCAAGCGTGTCCTTGAAACGGCCCTGCTGTGCACGGCCCAGCCCCTCTCGCTGCGCGAGATGCGGGTGCTGTTTGACGATGCCCTGGGCGCGGACACCTTGCGCCAGCTGCTGGCCGAATTGCAGCTGGAATGGACCCAGAAGGGCCTGGAGCTGGTCTGCGTGGCCAGCGGCTGGCGTTTTCAGAGTCGGCCCGAGATGCGTGAATACCTCGATCGCCTGCACCCCGAAAAGCCACCCAAGTACACCCGCGCGGCCCTCGAAACGCTGGCCATCATTGCCTACCGTCAGCCTGTGACCCGTGGCGACATGGAAGACATCCGTGGTGTGACCATCAACTCGCAGATCCTCAAGCAGCTGGAAGACCGCGGCTGGGTGGAGGTGATCGGTCACCGCGAAACCGTGGGCCGTCCGGCCCTGTACGCAACCACCCGCCAGTTCCTGGACGACATGGGGCTGACCTCGCTGGACCAGCTGCCCTTGCTGGCCAGCGTCGACCACCAGGCCAGCGCGCTCGCCAATCTGGTCGACGACGAAGGACCGGTGCAGCCCACGCTCTCGCTCGAAGAAGCCCTGCAGCCACTCGAGGGCGAGAGCCCTGAACCTCCCGAACCCTCCGAACCCTTCTCCAACTCCGACAGACCCGACACCGAGCATGAGCACTGAACCCCAAGACACCCCGTCTCCCGAAGAGGCCCCCAGCCGGACCGGTGTGACCGGCCACTACAAGGCCGTTGACCTCGCGGACGTGGTGTCGGGTCAGTTCGACGCCGAAGACGATGCCTCTGCACCTGCCCTTGACCCGGGCAAGCGCGTGCTGGCGCCACAGGCCGATTCGCCCAAGTTGCACAAGGTGCTGGCCCAGGCCGGCCTGGGCTCGCGTCTGGAGATGGAGCAGCTCATCCTGGAAGGCCGCATTTCGGTCAACAACGAACCGGCGCACATCGGCCAGCGAATCCAGTACGGCGACCAGGTCAAGGTCAATGGCAAGCCGATCCGGGTGCGCATCGAGCCGCCCCCTGCGCGCGTGATCGCCTACCACAAGCCCGCGGGCGAGATCGTCAGCCACGAAGATCCGCAAAACCGCCCCAGCGTGTTCCGCAAGCTGCCGCGCCTGCCGCAAGGCAAATGGCAGTCGGTGGGCCGCCTGGACCTCAACACCGAGGGCCTGTTGCTGTTCACCAGCTCGGGCGAGCTGGCCAACCGCCTGATGCACCCGCGCTTCGGCCTTGAGCGCGAGTACGCCGTGCGCGTGCTGGGAGCCTTGTCCAACGAGGAAAAGCAGAAGCTGCTCGACGGCGTCATGCTCGATGACGGTCTGGCCCAGTTCGGCTCGATCGAAGACGGCGGCGGCGAAGGCTCCAACTGCTGGTACCGGGTGACGATTTCCGAAGGCCGCAACCGCGAGGTGCGCCGCATGATGGAGTCCGTCGGTCACGCCGTGAGCCGCCTGATCCGCATCCGCTACGGCGCAATGGTGCTGCCCCACGGCCTGCGCCGCGGTGCCTGGATCGAGCTCGACGAAGCCGACATTCGCTCGCTGATGAAGGCCGCTGGCGCCAGCGAACGCCCGGCCCAGGCCCCGGCCAAGCCACGTGGACGGGGCCGGCCCGACCGCAGCCCCCGCACCGGCGGACGTGGCCTGCCGGGCACCGCGCTGCCCGCAGCCCCGCGCAGCCCGGCCAAAAACACCCGTGGCCAGGCCAAGCCGGGGCAGGGCGGCCAGCCCGACCCGATGCGCACCAGCCTGGGCTACATTGGCGCTGACAGCTTCAACCGCCAGAAACAGGGGCCTGGTGGTCCCGGGCGTGGTGGCCGACGCAAGCCGGGTGGCCGTAGCCGTTGAATTCACCCGTTTGCCGGGCCTGAATGGTCCCATCGGGCCCGATGCAAGACCGATGACAGGTTAGAATAAGTGGCTTTGCCTAATGGCAAAAAAGCTTTCAAAATCAGTCCATTTACAGGAAATCACATGGCCATCGAACGCACCCTCTCCATCATCAAGCCCGACGCCGTCGCCAAGAACGTCATCGGCCAGATCTACGCCCGCTTTGAAGCCGCAGGCCTCAAGGTCGTGGCCGCCAAGATGGTGCACCTGTCGCGCGGCGAAGCCGAGCAGTTCTACGCCGTGCACAAAGAGCGTCCTTTCTTCAAGGACCTGGTGGACTTCATGGTCTCCGGCCCGGTGATGATCCAGGCTTTGGAAGGCGAAGGCGCCATTGCCAAGAACCGCGACCTGATGGGTGCCACCGATCCCAAGAAGGCCGCTCCCGGCACCATCCGCGCCGACTTCGCCGACAGCATCGACGCCAACGCTGTGCACGGCTCCGACGCTCCTGAAACCGCTGCTGTGGAAGTTGCCTTCTTCTTCCCCGGCATGAACGTTTACAGCCGCTGATCGCCGCGCGACCCGTTCGCGATTTCGGCGATCTTTCAGCCATGACGGCCAACCTTCTCGAATTTGATCTGGAAGGTCTGGCCGTTTTTTGCGAGGGCCTGGGCGAAAAACGCTTCCGGGCCACGCAGCTGTTCCGCTGGATCCACCAGCGTGGCGCATCCGACTTCGACCAGATGAGCGACCTGGCGAAGTCCCTGCGCGAAAAACTCAAGACCACCGCCCACATCGCCGCCTTGCCGGTGCTCAGTCAGCACATCTCGCAGGACGGCACCATCAAATGGTTGTTCGATGTGGGGGATGGCAACGCTGTCGAATCGGTGTTCATCCCCGAAGACGACCGGGGCACGCTGTGCGTGTCCTCGCAGGCCGGCTGCGCCGTGGGCTGCCGCTTCTGCTCCACAGGCCACCAGGGATTCAGTCGCAACCTCGGCACCGCCGAGATCCTCGCGCAGCTCTGGTTTGCCGAGCACTTCCTGCGCAAGCATCTGGGCACCCACGAGCGCGTTATTTCCAATGTGGTGATGATGGGTATGGGCGAGCCGCTGCAGAACTATTCGGCGCTGGTGCCTGCGCTCAAGGTCATGCTCGACGACCACGGCTATGGACTGTCCCGTCGCCGTGTGACGGTGTCCACTTCCGGGGTGGTGCCCATGATCGATCGCCTCGCGCAGGATTGCCCGGTGGCGCTGGCGGTGTCGCTGCACGCCCCCAACGATGCGCTGCGCGACTCGCTGGTGCCGCTCAACCGCAAATACCCGATCGATGAACTCCTGCAGACCTGCGAGCGCTACCTGGCGCACGCGCCGCGCGACTTCATCACCTTCGAATACTGCATGCTCGATGGAGTCAACGACCAGCCCGAGCATGCCCGCCAGCTCATCGAGCTGGTGCAGCGCCATGGCCGCCAGGGGCTGCGCTGCAAGTTCAATCTGATCCCCTTCAACCCGTTCCCGGCCTCCGGGCTGCTGCGCTCGCCGCAGGCGCGCGTGCAGGCCTTTGCCAAACTGCTGCTCGATGCCAGCATTGTCACCACCGTGCGCAAGACGCGCGGCGATGACATCGATGCGGCCTGCGGTCAGCTGGCGGGCGATGTGAAAGACCGCACCCGGGTGCAGGAGCGCATGGCGCAGCAGCGCTCCGCCCAGGTCATACCGATTGCGCCGGTGAGCCACTGAAAGGCCTTGCGATGAATCCAGCGGAACCATCCTCCATGCCCGACGCCACTCCCCGGCCGCTCAGCCCCGGGCAGATGTTGCGGGCGGCCCGCGAGGCCAAGGGCATGCACCTGGCGGTGCTGTCGGTGGCCCTGAAGGTGCCCACGCGCCAGCTTGAGGCGTTGGAGAGGGACGAGTACGATGCCTTTCGGGGTGTGATCTTTGTGCGAGCGCTGGCGCAGTCGGTATGCCGCTACCTCGGCATGGACCCGGCGCCGGTGCTGGCCGGCTTGCCGCAATCGGCTTCTGTGCTGATGGTGCAGCCGCCTTCGCTCGACAGCCGAGTGCCGGCTGCGGCTGGCGGCGCCCGCCGCAGCCCCCTGCGCGGCATGGCGCCTTCGCGGCCGGTGCTGATCCTGGCGCTGCTCATGCTGGCGGGCAGCGCAGGCCTGATCTGGTGGCCGGCTGGCTTGTCCTTGCTGCCGATCTTTCCGCAAGAGTCTGTCGACAGCCCCCAGGCGGCCGTACCCATGGGGCAGGCCAGCGATCCGGTTGAGGTCCTGCCTGCGGCCAGCGAAGCGCTCGCTCCGGCTTCTGAGGCCCGGCCACCGCTGCCCGCGGCGTCCACTGCAGCCGTGCCCGGCATCACTGTGCCAGCGCCTGCGGCGATAGCTCCTGCCAGCGCCACGTCGGCAGATGCACCTCTGGTGGTGAGTCCCAAGGTGGACGCCTGGATCGAGGTGCGCGACAGCAAGGGCCAGATGCTGGTCAAGCGGTTGGTCAAGGCGGGCGAGACCCTCCGGCAGGACACCCAGGCGCCCTTCTTTGTCTATGTGGGCCGAGCCGACAGCACCGAGCTGCTCTGGCAAGGCAGGCCCGTGGACCTCAAGCCCCACACGCAAAACAACGAAGCCCGTCTTCAGATCAAGCCATGAGTGATTTACCCATCGAGATCGCCCGTCCGGCCACCCGCGTGAGCCGCCAGTCCCGCGTGGTGTGGGGCAACCGCGTGGTCACGGTGGGCGGCGGTGCCCCTGTGCGCGTGCAGTCCATGACCAACACCGACACCGTCGACGTGATCGGCACCGCCATCCAGGTCAAGGAACTGGCGCTGGCAGGCTCCGAGATGGTGCGCATCACCGTCAACACGCCCGAAGCCGCGCAGGCGGTGCCCCACATCCGCGAGCAACTCGACAAGATGGGCATCGATGTGCCGCTCATCGGTGATTTCCATTACAACGGCCACCGCCTCTTGACCGAATACCCGGCCTGTGCCGAGACCCTGTCCAAATACCGCATCAACCCCGGCAATGTGGGCAAGGGGGACAAGCGCGACCTGCAGTTCGGTCAGATGATCGAGGTCGCCCAGAAATTCAACAAACCCATCCGCATCGGCGTCAACTGGGGCAGCCTGGACCAGGAACTGCTCGCCGAGCTGATGGACGCCAACAGCCGGCGGGCCGACCCCTTCGAGGGCCGCCAGGTCATGTACGAAGCCCTGATCCAGTCGGCCATCGGTTCTGCACAGCGGGCCGAAGCCATGGGCATGGACGGTTCGCAGATCACGCTGTCCTGCAAAGTCTCGGGCGTGCAGGACCTGATTTCGGTTTACCGTGAACTGGCGCGCCGCTGCGACTACGTGCTTCACCTGGGCCTGACCGAAGCGGGCATGGGCACCAAGGGCACGGTGGCCTCCACCGCCGCCTTGTCCATTCTGCTGCAGGAGGGCATTGGCGACACCATCCGCGTCTCGCTCACGCCCCAGCCCGGCGAAGCCCGTACGCAGGAGGTGGTCATTGCCTCCGAAATCCTGCAGTCCCTGGGCCTGCGCGTGTTCGTGCCGAGCGTCACCGCATGCCCTGGCTGTGGCCGCACCACCAGCACCACCTTCCAGGAACTGGCCAAGCAGATCGACGACTTCCTGCGCGCGCAGATGCCGGTCTGGCGTGGTCTGTACCCGGGCGTGGAGAGCATGAAGGTGGCCGTGATGGGCTGCATCGTCAACGGCCCCGGCGAGAGCAAGCACGCCGACATCGGCATCAGCCTGCCCGGCACCGGCGAGGCACCTGCCGCGCCTGTGTTCATTGACGGCGAAAAACGCATGACGCTGCGCGGCGAGGGCATCGCCCAGGAATTCCAGCGCATCGTCGAAGACTACATCCAGAAACGCTATGGCACCGCCAAAGCCTGACCCCATTCAATGACAGAGAACACTGCTAAACAGCCCAAGGCCGCCAAACTGGTGGGCGTCAAGGGCATGAACGACGTCCTGCCGCCCGACTCGGCGCGTTGGGAATGGCTCGAAGGCCAGGTGCGCGCACTGATGGCGCGCTACGCCTACCGCAATGTGCGTCTGCCCATCGTCGAGCCCACCGCACTGTTTGTGCGCGGCCTGGGCGAGGTGACCGACATCGTCGAAAAGGAGATGTACTCCTTTGAAGACCGCTTGAATGGCGAACACCTCACCCTGCGCCCCGAAGGCACGGCGGGTCTGGTGCGCGCCGTGGTCGAGCACAACCTGCTCTACGAAGGCGGCAAGCGCCTGTACTACATGGGCCCGATGTTCCGCCACGAGCGCCCGCAGCGCGGCCGCTACCGCCAGTTCCACCAGATCGGCGCCGAGGTGCTGGGTTTTGGCGGCCCCGAAGTGGATGCCGAACTGATCCTGCTGGCCAATGATTTGTGGAAGCAGCTTGGCCTGCGCGACGTGCGCCTCGAACTCAACAGCCTGGGGCAGCCCGAAGAGCGCAAGGCCCACCGCTCCGCCCTGATCGCCCACTTCGAGCAACACGCCGACCTGCTTGACGAAGATGCCCGACGCCGCCTGCACAGCAATCCGCTGCGCATCCTGGACACCAAGAACCCGGCCATGGCGCCTGTGGTCGAGTCGGCGCCCAAACTGCTGGAATTCCTGGGAGAGGCATCGCTGGCGCACTTCAACGCCGTCAAGGCCATCCTGGAGGCCAACGGCGTGGCCTACCGCATCAACCCGCGCCTGGTGCGCGGCATGGACTACTACAACCTCACGGTCTTCGAGTTCATCACCGAAAGCCTGGGTGCGCAGGGCACCATCTGCGGTGGCGGCCGCTACGACTATCTTGTAGAGCAGGTCGGCGGCAAGCCTGCCCCTGCCGTGGGCTGGGCGCTGGGCGTTGAACGGGTGCTCGAACTCGTCAAGGAGCAGGGCGATGCCCACGCGGCGCCCGCGCCAGACGTGTACGCCGTGATTCCCGATGCGGCGGCTTTACCGCAGGCCATGCATACGCTGCAGGCGCTGCGGGCTGCTGGCGTGTCGGCCCAGATGCATGCCGGAGCCGGCGAAGGCATGGGCTCGATGAAGAGCCAGTTCAAGAAAGCCGACGCCAGCGGCGCGGCCTACGCGCTCATTTTTGGTGGCGACGAACTCGCGCGTGGCGAAGTCACCGTCAAGTCGCTGCGCGATGGGCAGGGCGCCCAGCGCTGCGAGCGGCTGGACAGCGCTTCGCAATGGGCCGCAAGCCTACAATCAGCCTGATTCACACCGGACACCCCATGGCATCGCATCTCGATCTCGAAGAACAGGAACAGCTTGCAGAACTCAAGCATTTCTGGAAGACCTACGGCAACCTCATTTCCTGGCTGCTGATCGTCGTGCTGGGCAGCTACGCTGCCTGGAACGGCTGGCAATACTGGCAGCGCAACCAGTCCGCCAAGGCCTCGGCCCTGTACGACGAGGTTGAAAAGGCGGTGCTGTCGCAGGACGTGGCCCGTGTCGAGCGCAGCGTCGCCGACATGAAGGACAAGTTCAGCAGCACCCAGTTCGCCCACCAGGCCGGCCTGCTGGCCGCCCGCACCCTGCTTGATAAGGACAAGCCCGAGCAGGCGCGCGCCTTGCTGGCCTGGGTGGCCGCCGACGCGCCCGAGCCCGCCTTGCGCGACCTGGCACGGGTGCGCCTGGCCGCCTTGCAGTGGGACACGCAATCGGCCGACGAGGCCCTCAAGACATTGCAGGCCGGTTTTTCGGCAGAAATGGCGCCGCTGGCCGATGACCTCAAGGGCGATTTGCTGCTGTCCAAAAATCAGAACGCCGAAGCCATCCAGGCCTACCAGCAGGCCTTCAAGGCCTTGCCTGAAGGCAGCGAATACCGCCGCGTGGTCCAGGCCAAGCTGGGTGCGCTCGGGGTCGACGTGGCGTCGCGGTCTGCCGAGGTGCGCCCATGAAGCGCCGGGCCTGGTTGAACCGCAGTGCGAGCGGTCTTGCCCTGGTGCTGTCGCTGGCCCTGGCGGCCTGCTCCAGCAGCAGCAAGAAGCCCGAGCCAGGCGCATTGCCCGCGGTGTCGGGCGGCATGAACGCCAGCAAGGTCTGGACGGCCCGCCTGGGTGAAATCACCACACCGCTGCAGGCGGCCGTCATCGGCACCCGCGTGGTTCTGGCCTCCAGTCAGGGCCTGCTGGTCGAGCTCCAAGCCGAGGGCGGTCAGGAAATCTGGCGCCTGCAGCTCAAGGACACCCTCACGGCCGGTGTCGGCAGCGATGGCCGCCGCCACGCCGTGGTCACGGCCGGCAACGAGCTGGTGGTGGTTCAGGACGGGCGCGAACGCTGGCGTCAGCGCCTGAGCGCGCAGACCTTCACGTCGCCGCTGGTGGCGGGCGAGCGCGTTTTTGTGCAGATGGCCGACCGCAGCGTGCTGGCCTACGACGGCGCCACCGGGCAACGCCTGTGGTCGCTGCAGCGCAACGCCGACCCGCTGGTGCTGCGCCAGGCCGGTGTGCTTGGCGCGGTGGGCGACACCCTGTTGGTGGGCAACGGCGGACGGCTGAGCGCCATCCAGCCCCTCAATGGCCAGGTGCGCTGGGAGGTGGTGATCGGCAGCTCGCGCGGCACCAACGAAGTCGAGCGCCTGGTCGATCTGGTGGCGGGCGTCAACCGCCAGGGCCAGACCGTATGTGTGCGCTCTTTCCAGACCGCAGTCGCCTGCGTCGACACGGCCCGTGGCCAGACGCTCTGGAGCCGGCCTTCGCAAGGCCACCAGGGGCTGGATGGCGACGAGACCCGCGTCTTTGGCGTCGAGTCCGACAGCAAGCTGCGCGCCTGGAGCCGCCAGGACGGTCAGCCGGCCTGGGCGGAAGACCAATACCGCTTTCGCGAGCTGACGGCGCCACGCGTCTGGGGCCAGGCCGTGGCCTTTGGTGACGCGCAAGGCCTGGTTCATCTGCTCGGCCGCGAGCAAGGCCGCACCCTGCAGCGTCTTGCCACCGATGGCACCCCCGTGGCCCTGCAGCCTGTGGTGGCGGGGCGAACCCTCGTGACCGTCAATCGCAGTGGCCTGGTGACCGGCTGGCGCGCCGACTGAGATCGGAACCCTTTCAAGTGAAACCTGTACTGGCCCTGGTGGGCCGCCCCAATGTGGGCAAATCCACGCTGTTCAACCGGCTCACCAAGAGCCGGGACGCGATCGTGGCCGACTTTGCCGGCCTCACCCGCGACCGCCACTATGGCCAGGGTCGTCTGGGTCGGCGTGAGTTCATCGTCATCGACACCGGCGGCTTCGAGCCCGACGCCAGCAGCGGCATCTACAAGGAAATGGCCAAGCAGACGCAGCAGGCCGTGGCCGAAGCCGATGTGGTCATCTTCGTGGTCGACGCGCGCGGTGGCCTGTCGGCGCAGGACCATGACATTGCCAACTATTTGCGCCGCATCGGCAAGCCCTGCCTGCTGGTGGCCAACAAGGCCGAAGGCATGCGCGAAGGCGCCCAGCTGGTCGAGTTCTACGAACTCGGACTGGGCGAGGTGCTGCCGGTCTCGGCCGCCCACGGCCAGGGCGTGCGCAGCATGCTTGAAGAGGCGCTGGACACCCTGAATCTCCCCGAGGACGAGGAAGAAACGCCCGAAGATCCGTCGGTCATCAAGCTGGCCGTGGCCGGTCGCCCCAACGTGGGCAAATCCACCCTGATCAACACCTGGCTGGGTGAGGAGCGCCTGGTGGCCTTCGACATGCCCGGCACCACGCGCGACGCCATCAGCGTACCTTTCGAGCGCAATGGGCAGAAGTTCGAGCTGATCGACACCGCCGGCCTGCGCCGCAAGGGCAAGGTCTTCGAGGCGATCGAAAAATTCTCGGTGGTCAAGACGCTGCAGGCGATTGAAAACGCCAACGTGGTGCTCCTGTTGATCGATGCAGAGCAGGGCGTGACCGACCAGGACGCCCACATTGCGGGTTTCGTGCTCGACAGCGGTCGTGCGGTGGTGCTGGCCGTGAACAAATGGGACGCGGTCGACGAATACCAGCGCCAGCTGGTGCAGCGCTCGATCGAAACCCGGCTGGCCTTCCTCAAGTTCGCCAACCTGCATTTCATCTCGGCCAAAAAGCGCCAGGGTCTGGGTCCGCTGTGGACGTCCATTGCCCAGGCGCACAAGGCGGCCACCTGCAAGATGACCACGCCGGTGCTCACCCGCATCCTGCTCGAGTCGGTGCAGTTCCAGACGCCCAAGAAGACCGGCATGTTCCGCCCCAAGATGCGCTATGCGCACCAGGGCGGCATGAACCCCCCGGTGATCGTGATCCACGGCAACTCGCTCGAACATGTGACCGAGGCCTACAAGCGCTTCCTCGAAGGGCGCTTTCGCAAGGCCTTCGATCTGGTGGGCACGCCGCTGCGCATCGAGATGAAGACCTCGCACAACCCCTACGCCGACAAGGAAGCCGGCTGAGCGGCAAGGGCATCGCATGGTGAGGCCAGCTCGCCCGGAGCGCTGTGGTAAGGTCGAGCCTTCAAAAACTACCGAACACGGAGAATATCGTGAGCAACAAAGGCCAACTTCTGCAGGACCCCTTCCTCAATGCGCTGCGTCGCGAGCATGTGCCGGTATCCATCTACCTGGTCAACGGCATCAAGCTGCAGGGCCAGATCGAGTCGTTTGACCAGTATGTCGTGCTGCTGCGCAACACCGTCACGCAAATGGTCTACAAGCACGCCATTTCCACCATCGTGCCCGGTCGCGCCGTGAACTTCAGCGCTTCCGAATCCGGCGAAGCCGCCGCCAGCTGAGCGTCTGCTCGTTGAGTGCCCGCAGGCCCCAGGGGCCTCGGGCCCGCACCGATTGAGTGATTCTTCCAAAACCCCTTCTGCGCCGACCCTCCTGGTCGGCGTTGATTTTGGGCTGCCTCATTTCGACGACAGTCTGGTCGAGCTGGGCCTGCTGGCCGAGTCCGGCGGGCTGCTGCCCGTCGCTCGCCTGACCTGCAAGCGCAAGGCGCCCGATCCAGCGCTGTTCGTGGGCAGCGGCAAGGCGGACGAGATCAAGGAGCTTGCCACCCTGCACGGCGCCAAGGAAGTGCTGTTTGACCAGTCGCTCAGTCCTGCCCAGCAGCGCAACCTGGAGCGGCACATCGGCCTGCCGGTCAATGACCGCACCTTGCTGATCCTCGAAATCTTTGCCCAGCGCGCCCGCAGCCACGAAGGCAAGCTGCAGGTCGAGCTGGCGCGGCTGCAGTACCTGAGCACCCGTCTGGTGCGCCGCTGGACCCACCTGGAACGCCAGACGGGCGGTATTGGCTTGCGAGGCGGCCCGGGCGAGACCCAGATCGAGCTGGACCGACGCATGATTGGCGAGGCCATCAAGCGCACCAAGGAGCGCCTGACCAAGGTCAAGAAGCAGCGCAACACCCAGCGCCGCCAGCGCGAGCGCAACCAGACCTTCAAGATTTCGCTGGTGGGTTACACCAACGCCGGCAAGTCCACGCTCTTCAATGCCCTGGTCAAGGCGCGCGCCTATGCGGCCGACCAGCTGTTTGCGACCCTCGACACCACCACTCGCCAGCTTTACCTGGGCGAGGCGGGTCGCTCGGTGTCCTTGTCGGACACGGTGGGCTTCATCCGCGACCTGCCGCACGGACTGGTGGAGGCCTTCCAGGCGACCTTGCAGGAAGCCACCGAAGCCGATCTGCTGCTGCATGTGGTGGACGCCTCCAACCCCGACTTTCCGGAGCAGATGGCCGAGGTGCAGAAAGTGCTGACCGAGATCGGTGCGCAGGACCTGCCGCAGCTGCTGGTCTTCAACAAGGCCGACGCCCTGCCGCCCGAGCGGGCGCCCCTGGCGGCCGAGGACGTCTATGAGGTCGACGGTCAGCGCGTACCGCGCATTTTTGTCAGCGCCCGCACCGGGCAGGGGCTGGACCTGCTGCGCCACGCCCTGGCCCGCACTGTGCGCGAACGCCTGCCCGATGCCGGTGCGCCAGAAGACGATGTCCGTGGCCTGACCCGGGAATACCTGCCGGGCGAGCCGGAGGGACCGGAAGATTTCGGCACAATGTCAGCTTGAGAACACTGCACACACCATGAATTTCAACTTGCCTGCCATTCGAGGGTTCGCGCTGCCGGCACGCATTCGCGGCATGTTCAACCTGAACGATCCGCGCTGGGGCCGTGGCGACGACAAGCCTTCGGGCGAGGAGCCGCCGCAATCGCCGGGTCAGGAACCGCGTCCGCAACGCCCCCAGGGCCCTGCAGGCGGTCCACCTGACCTGGACGAACTCTGGCGCGACTTCAACCAGAAACTCAGCCAGCTCTTCGGCGGCAAGGGTGGAGGTTCGCGGCCGCCTGGCGGCGGCAACAAGGGCGGCGGACTGCCGGGCTTTGTGGGCAACCTGGGTCTGGGTGTGGTGCTGGGCGGGGCCGTGCTGGTCTGGCTGGGCACCGGCTTTTTCATCGTCCAGGAAGGCCAGCAGGCCGTCATCACCCAGTTCGGCAAATACAAGGCCACCGTGGGCGCCGGCTTCAACTGGCGCATGCCCTGGCCGGTGCAGCGCCATGAGCTGGTGTACGTGTCACAGATCCGTTCGGTCGACATCGGCCGCGACAACATCATCAAGGCCACCGGTCTGCGCGACTCGGCCATGCTGACCGAAGACGAGAATATCGTTGAGATCAAGTTTGCGGTTCAGTACCGCCTCAACGACGCGCGCGCCTACCTCTTCGAGAGCAAGAATCCGACCGAAGCCGTGGTGCAGGCGGCCGAGACCGCCGTGCGCGAGGTGGTCGGCAAAATGAAGATGGACTCGGCCCTGGCCGAAGAGCGCGACCAGCTCGCGCCGCGCGTGCGCCAACTCATGCAGACCATCCTTGACCGCTACAAGGTCGGCATCGAGGTGGTGGGCATCAACCTGCAACAGGGCGGCGTGCGCCCGCCTGAGCAGGTGCAGGCCGCCTTTGACGATGTGCTCAAGGCCGGTCAGGAGCGTGAACGTGCCAAGAACGAGGCCGAAGCCTACGCCAACGACGTGGTGCCCCGCGCCGTGGGTGCGGCCTCGCGCCTGAAGGAAGAGGCCAATGCCTACCGCGAGCGCATCGTGGCCCAGGCCGAGGGCGATGCCCAGCGCTTCAAGGCCATCCTGCCCGAATACCAGAAGGCGCCGCAGGTCACCCGCGACCGCCTCTACACCGAGACTTTCCAACAGGTCTACAGCAGCGTGACCAAGGTGCTGGTGGACAGCAAGCAGGGCTCCAACCTTCTGTACCTGCCCCTGGACAAGATCCTGCAGCAAACCGGTGCACCGTCTGCCCCCGCTGCGCCGGCTGCATCCGGTGGGGACGCCGCAGGCAACGCGGCTGCGGGCGGCCTGGGCCTGCCCGCCGACGTCCGCTCCCGCGACAACCTGCGTTCGCGCGACCGCGAAACACGATAAGGACAGACGAAGATGAACCGTTTGGGAATGTGGGTGAGCTCGCTGGCGCTGCTGCTGGTGCTCCTGAGCTCGACCCTGTTTGTGGTGGATCAGCGCCAGTTTGGCGTGGTCTATGCCCTGGGCCAGATCAAGGAAGTCATCACCGAGCCGGGTCTGCACATCAAGCTGCCGCCGCCGCTGCAGAACGTTAATTACATCGACAAGCGCCTGCTCACGCTCGACAGCACCGACACCGAGCCCATGCTCACGGCTGAAAAGCAGCGCGTGGTGATCGACTGGTACGTTCGCTGGCGCATCACCGACCCGCAGGCCTACATCCGCAACGTGGGTCTGGACGAGAAGGCCGGCGCCAACCAGCTTAACCGGGTGGTGCGCAACGCTTTCCAGGAAGAGATCAACAAGCGCACCGTCAAGGAGCTGCTCTCGCTCAAGCGCGATGCCCTGATGGGCGACGTCAAGCGCGAGGTGCTCGAAGTTGTGACCGGTGGCGCCAAGCCCTGGGGGGTCGACATCGTGGACGTGCGCATCACGCGCGCCGACTACGTGGACGCCATCACAGAATCGGTCTACCGCCGCATGGAGGCCGAGCGCAAGCGCGTGGCCAACGAATTGCGCTCGACCGGCGCTGCCGAGGGCGAAAAGATCCGAGCCGACGCCGACCGCCAGCGTGAGGTGACGATCGCCAATGCCTACCGCGATGCCCAGAAGATCAAGGGTGAGGGCGATGCCCAGGCCGCCCGCATCTATGGCGAGGCCTTCGGCCGCGACCCGCAGTTTGCCCAGTTCTACCGCAGCCTCGAAGCCTACAAGGCCAGCTTTGCCAAGAAGAGCGACATCATGGTGCTCGACCCCGGCAGCTCGGACTTCTTCAAGACCATGCGTGGCGCAGGCTCGGCTGCGGCGCCGGCCCGCAAGTAAGTCGGACAGGGCAGGGCTTTGGACACCTGGCTGCTGGCCATTGGCCTGATGCTGGTGCTCGAGGGCTTCATGCCCATGGTGGCACCTAAGCGCTGGCGCCGCCTCTTCGAGCAGCTGCTGCAGATGCAGGACGGCCAGATCCGGTTTTTCGGCGTGTTCATGGTGCTGGTCGGCCTGGCCTTGCTCTGCTGGGCCGACTGAAGACGGAAAAAGCCGGCGGGGAACCGGTAAAATCCTTTTTTTAACCGTCTACCTATTTCCTCATGTCCGCTTGGGTCCTCCCGGATCACATCGCCGATGTCCTGCCTTCCGAGGCCCGCCACATCGAAGAACTCCGACGCGAACTGCTCGACACCGCCCGCAGCTACGGCTACGAGCTGGTGATGCCGCCGCTGCTCGAATACATCGACTCCCTGCTGACCGGCACCGGTGAAGCCCTGGACCTGCAGACCTTCAAGCTGGTGGACCAGCTCTCGGGCCGTACCCTGGGCCTGCGCGCCGACACCACGCCCCAGGTGGCCCGCATTGACGCCCACCTGCTGGGCCGCAGCGGCCTCACGCGCCTGTGCTACTGCGGCCCGGTGCTGCACACCCGCCCGGCGCGCCCGCACGCCACCCGCGAGCCGCTGCAGTTCGGTGCCGAAATCTACGGTCATGCCGGTCCCGAAGCCGACCTCGAAATCCTGCAACTGGCCATCGACAGCCTGGGCGCGGCCAAGGTGAGCGGTCTGCACCTGGACCTGGCCGATGCCCGCATCGTCGCCAGCCTGCTGGACGGCGTGCAGTTGACTGATGACGCACGCCACGAAATCCATGCCGCGCTGGCCGTCAAGGACGCCAGCCGCCTGGCGCGTTTGACGGCCCATTTGCCCGCCGAGCGCCGTGAAGGCCTGCAAGCTCTGGTGACCCTGTACGGCGATGTGTCGGTGCTCGATCTGGCGGCGCAAAAACTGCCGCAGCTGCCAGCCATCGCGCAGGCGCTGGCCCAGCTGCGCTGGCTCGCGGGCCAGGTGCAGGGCCTGACCATCAGCTTTGACCTCGGCGATTCGCGCGGCTATGCCTACTACAGTGGTATCCGTTTTGCCATCTACGCCAAGGGTGCGTCGGACGCGCTGGTGCGCGGCGGCCGCTACGACGGCGTGGGCGCCGTGTTTGGCCACCGCATCGACCGCGACCGTCCGGCTGTCGGCTTTTCGCTCGACCTCAAGGAGCTGGTGGCCGCCGTACCCGCGCTGCCGCTGCGCACCGCCATCCGCGCCCCCTGGGGCGATGCCCCCGCCTTGCGAGCAGCGATTGCGGCCCTGCGCCAGCGCGGTGAAACCGTGGTCTGCGTGCTGCCCGGCCATGAAGACGAAATCGACGAATTCCATTGCGACCGCGAGCTGATTGAAGCTGCTGGCCAGTGGGTGATCCAAGCCATCTGATCCGAGAAAACAAGCAATGAACACAACTCAAGGCCGCAACGTGGTCGTCGTCGGTACCCAATGGGGTGACGAAGGCAAAGGCAAACTGGTCGACTGGCTGACCGAATCCGCCCAGGGCGTGGTGCGTTTTCAGGGCGGCCACAACGCCGGCCACACACTGGTCATCAACGGTGTGAAGACCGCGCTGCACCTGATCCCCAGCGGCATCATGCGCCCGGGCGTCAAGTGCTACATCGGCAATGGTGTGGTGCTGTCCGTGCCCAAGCTGCTCGAAGAAATTGCCGGGCTGGAAAAAGCCGGTGTGGAAGTGCGCTCGCGCCTGCGCGTGTCTGAAGCCTGCCCGCTGATCCTGCCGTACCACGTCGCGCTTGACGTGGCCCGTGAAGCCGCACGCGCCAAGTCTGGCACCGAAAAAATCGGCACCACTGGCCGCGGCATCGGCCCGACCTACGAAGACAAGGTCGCCCGCCGCGCCCTGCGCGTGCAGGACCTCAAATACTCCGAGCGTTTTGCCATCAAGCTGCGCGAGAACCTGGCGCTACACAACGATGTGCTGGTCAACCACCTGCACGCCGCGCCCGTGGACTTCGACACCGTCTACAACGAAGCCATGGCCTACGCCAAGGAACTCGCCCCGATGGTGGCCGACGTATCGCGCGAGTTGAATGAGGCCCACAAGGGCGGCGCCAACCTGCTGTTCGAGGGCGCGCAGGGTACGCTGCTCGACGTGGACCACGGTACCTACCCCTTCGTGACGTCCAGCAACTGCGTGGCCGGCAATGCTGCTGCAGGCTCTGGCGTGGGTCCGGGCATGCTGCATTACGTGCTGGGCATCACCAAGGCCTATTGCACCCGCGTGGGTGGTGGTCCGTTCCCGACCGAACTCGAATGGGAAAAGGAAGGCACGCCCGGCTGGCACATGGCCACCGTGGGCGCCGAGAAGGGCACCACCACCGGCCGCGCCCGCCGCTGCGGCTGGTTCGACGCTGCACTCCTCAAGCGCAGCGCCCAGGTCAATGGCCTCACCGGCCTGTGCATCACCAAGCTCGATGTGCTCGATGGCCTCAAAGAGCTCAAGCTGTGCATCGGCTACCAGCTCGACGGCGAGACCATCGACATCCTGCCTATGGGCGCCGACGAGATCGCCCGCTGCGAGCCGATCTACGAAACCATCGAAGGCTGGAGCGATTCGACCGTGGGCGTGACCCAGTTCGACCAGCTGCCGACCAACGCCCGCCTGTACCTGCAGCGCATCGAGCAGGTGACCGGCGTGCCGATCCACATGGTGTCCACCAGCCCCGACCGTGACCACACGATCCTGATGCACCACCCCTTCCTGCCCTGAGGCTTTCAGGCCCGAGTCCATCCGAACTGTTTACTGGAGAACCCCACATGTTGACCGAAGACGGCAAGCACCTGTATGTGAGCTACGACGAGTACCACAACCTCATCGAAAAGCTCGCCATCAAAATCCACCAGTCGGGCTGGCAGTTCGACAACATCCTGT
>JACCDG011425903.1_pt1 | contig 28590 bp, 24 predicted proteins | sample 7442471 | NCBI WGS metagenome assembly JACCDG01 (sample SAMN15323444, study PRJNA562643) | freshwater metagenome | isolation source: river surface water | place: USA:Blue River Watershed | collected 2017-08-17 | reverse complement strand
TGCCGACCATGTAGAACGCCTGCTCCGGCAGGTGATCCAGTTCGCCGGAAGCGATCATCTTGAAGCCCTTGATGGTGTCCTTCAGCGACACGTACTTGCCCGGTGCGCCGGTGAACACTTCAGCGACATGGAACGGCTGCGACAGGAAACGCTGCATCTTACGTGCGCGTGCCACGGTCAGCTTGTCTTCCGGTGCCAGTTCGTCCATACCCAGAATCGCGATGATGTCGCGCAGTTCCTTGTAGCGCTGCAGCGTGCCCTGAACGGCGCGTGCGGTCTCGTAGTGGTCCGGGCCGACGACGTTCGGGTCCAGCTGGCGCGAGGTCGAGTCCAGCGGGTCAACGGCGGGGTAGATACCCAGCGCAGCGATGTCACGCGACAGAACGACGGTCGAGTCGAGGTGGGCGAAGGTGGTCGCCGGCGACGGGTCGGTCAAGTCATCCGCAGGAACGTACACAGCCTGGATCGAGGTGATCGAACCCACCTTGGTCGAGGTGATGCGCTCCTGCAGGCGGCCCATTTCTTCGGCCAGCGTCGGCTGATAACCCACCGCGGAAGGCATACGACCCAGCAGAGCGGACACTTCGGTACCGGCCAGGGTGTAACGGTAGATGTTATCGACGAAGAACAGAACGTCACGACCTTCGTCACGGAAGGATTCAGCGATCGTCAGACCGGTCAGCGCGACGCGCAGGCGGTTACCCGGCGGTTCGTTCATCTGGCCGTAGACCATCGCCACTTTGGATTTGGTGAAGTCTTCGGTGTTGACGACGCCTGCTTCGATCATCTCGTGATAGAAGTCGTTGCCTTCACGCGTACGCTCACCCACGCCGGCGAACACGGACAGGCCCGAGTGCGCCTTCGCGATGTTGTTGATCAGTTCCATCATGTTCACGGTTTTGCCGACGCCGGCGCCGCCGAACAGTCCGACCTTACCGCCTTTGGCGAACGGGCAGACCAGGTCGATCACCTTGATGCCGGTTTCCAGCAGCTCTTGCGACGGCGACAGCTCGTCGTAGGCCGGGGCAGCGCGGTGGATCGATGCCGAACGCTCGAGGCTGACCGGGCCGCGCTCGTCGATGGCGTTACCGAGCACGTCCATGATGCGGCCGAGGGTCGCCGGGCCAACCGGCACGGTGATCGGCGCACCCGTGTTCTTGATCATCATGCCGCGACGCAGGCCGTCGGACGAGCCGAGGGCAATGGTGCGCACGATGCCATCACCCAGCTGCTGCTGCACTTCGAGGGTCAGATCCGAGCCGTCCATCTTGAGTGCGTCATAGATCTTCGGCATCGCATCGCGCGGGAATTCAACGTCAACCACCGCACCGATACACTGAACGATTTTGCCTTCAGCCATTTTCGTTCCTTCAAATAAAAATTGGATTTCGTTTCAAATACGCTTGTTCGGGGCCGCGCTTTACACCGCTGCGGCGCCTGCGACGATCTCGGACAGTTCCTTGGTAATCGCGGCCTGGCGGGTCTTGTTGTAGACCAGCTTCAGCTCACCAATCACGTTACCGGCGTTGTCCGATGCAGCCTTCATGGCGACCATGCGCGCGGACTGTTCCGACGCCATGTTCTCGACCACGCCCTGGTACACCAGCGCTTCGACGTAGCGCAGCAGCAGTTCGTCGATGACGGTCTTCGCATCCGGCTCGTACAGGTAGTCCCATGAATAGCCATGCACCGGTTCCAGCTTGTCGCCGGTCAGCGGCAGCAACTGCTCGATCACGGGCTCCTGCTTCATCGTGTTCACGAAGCGGGTGTAGCACATGTAGACCGCGTCCAGCTCCTCGTTGTCATACTTGTCCAGCATGACCTTGACCGGGCCGATCAGTTGCTCGAGATGCGGCGTGTCGCCGAAGTTCGTGCACTGCGCGACGATCGGGGCGCCGATTCGGTTCATGAAACCGTAACCCTTGTTGCCGATCGCGACCACCTCCACCTTGTTGCCGGCTGCCTCCAGTTCCTTCATCCGGTTCGTCACCTGACGCAGGATGTTGGTGTTGAGGCCGCCGCACAAGCCTTTGTCAGTCGTGACGACGATCAGGCCGACACGCTTGCTTTTCTCGTGCGTGACGAGGAAAGGATGCGTGTACTCCGGGTTGGCTTGCGCGAGATGGACAGCGACGGTGCGAATCTTCTCGCTGAACGGGCGGGCGTGGCGCATCCGTTCCTGCGCCTTGCGCATTTTGGATGCGGCGACCATCTCCATCGCCTTGGTGATCTTCTTCGTATTTTCTACGCTCTTGATCTTCCCGCGTATCTCTTTACCTGCAGCCATGCAAATGCTCCTGTAGCCTGGGTTGAGATCAGAACGTCTTCTTGAAGTTTTCGATCGCAGCCGACAGTTCGGCCTCGTCTTCCTTCGACAGCTGCTTGGTGTCTTCGACACGCTTGAGCAGTGCGGCGTTGCTGGTCTGCAGGAACTTTTGCAGGTCGTGTTCGAAGCCGAGCACATCCTTGACTTCGATGTCGTCCAGATAGCCCTTGTTGACGGCGAACAGAGATACGGCCATCAGCGACACCGACAGCGGTGCGTACTGCGGCTGCTTCAGCAGTTCGGTGACGCGCGCGCCACGGTCCAGCTGCTTGCGGGTGGCTTCGTCGAGGTCGGAAGCGAACTGCGCGAACGCCGCCAGTTCGCGGTACTGCGCGAGGTCGGTACGGATACCGCCCGACAGGCCCTTGATGACCTTGGTCTGGGCAGCGCCACCGACGCGCGACACCGAAATACCGGCGTTAATCGCAGGACGGATACCCGAGTTGAACAGCGAGGTCTCGAGGAAGATCTGGCCGTCGGTAATCGAGATCACGTTGGTCGGAACGAAGGCCGACACGTCACCCGCCTGGGTTTCAATGATCGGCAGCGCGGTCAGCGAGCCGGTCTTGCCTTTGACTGCACCTTTGGTGAAGGCTTCGACGTAGTCAGGGTTCACGCGAGCAGCGCGCTCGAGCAGACGCGAGTGGAGATAGAACACGTCGCCGGGGAAAGCTTCACGGCCCGGCGGGCGGCGCAGCAGCAGCGAAACCTGACGGTATGCGACGGCCTGCTTGGACAGATCGTCATAAATGATCAGCGCGTCTTCGCCGCGGTCGCGGAAATATTCGCCCATCGCGCAGCCCGAGTAAGCCGACACGTACTGCATCGCTGCCGATTCGGAAGCCGATGCGGCAACAACGATGGTGTAGTCCAGTGCGCCATGCTCGTCCAGTGCACGCACGACGTTCTTGATCGACGAGGCTTTCTGGCCGATCGCAACGTAGATACAGGTAACGCCCTGGCCCTTCTGGTTGATGATGGTGTCGATCGCGACGGCAGTCTTGCCAGTCTGGCGGTCACCAATGATCAGTTCGCGCTGGCCACGACCGATCGGCACCATCGAGTCGATCGACTTCAGACCGGTCTGCAGCGGCTGCGACACGGACTGACGTGCAATAACGCCCGGGGCGATCTTTTCGATCGGCGCGGTGAGTTTGGCATTGATCGGGCCCTTGCCGTCGATCGGCTGGCCAAGTGCGTTGACGACGCGGCCGCGCAGTTCCGGACCGATCGGCACTTCCAGGATACGGCCCGTGCACTTCACGGTGTCGCCTTCGGAGATGTGCTCGTAGCTACCCAGGATAACGGCACCAACCGAGTCGCGCTCGAGGTTCAGTGCCAGACCGAACGTGTTGCCCGGGAATTCCAGCATCTCGCCCTGCATCGCGTCGGACAGGCCGTGGATGCGGCAGATACCGTCGGTCACGGAGATCACGGTGCCCTGGTTGCGGACTTCGGCGCCTGCGCCGATGCCCTGGATCCGGCTCTTGATCAGCTCGCTGATTTCGGACGGGTTGAGTTGCATGTTAGCTCCTGATTGGTTGAGGCCGACCCGCGGGCCTGCCTCTCAAAGTCAAAATTTTTCCTGCGCTGATCAGGCCGCCAGCACGGTCTGCATGCCTTGCAGACGTGTCTTGACGGAGGAATCCAGCACTTCGTCACCGACGGTCACGCGCACGCCGCCGATCAGGCTCTGGTCGACGGTCACGTGCGGGACCAGCTTGCGGCCGAATTTCTTCTGCAGCGCAGCCACCAGGTCCGCCACTTGTGCTTCGCTCATGGGGAACGCGCTGACGATCTCAGCATCCGCCGTGCTTTCGTGCGCATTCTTGAGGGCACGGAATTGCTCTTCGATCTCGGGCAGCAGCAGCAGGCGGCCGTTGTCGGTGAGCGTGGCGACGAAGTTCTTCACTTCATCGTCGAGGTTGCCCTTGAGCGCCGCCAGGAAAGTGTCGCGGACAGCCGACCGCGCGAGACGCGGGTCGCTGGTCAGCGCCTGGAATTCCGGCACTGCGGCGACTTGTGCCATCTGGGACAGGACATCGGCCCATGCGTTCAGCTTGGACGGCAGGGCGACGCGGAACAACGCCTCTGCGTACGGACGTGCAATCGTTGCGAGTTCTGCCATGATTACAGCTCTGCCTTCAGTTGGTTCAGCAGTTCGGCATGCGCATTGGCGTCGATCTCGCGCTTCAGGATCTGCTCAGCGCCCTTGACGGCCAGTGCGGCGACGTCGCCACGCAGCACATCGCGCAGACGGATCGCTTCGGCAGCCGCTTCGTGACGCGCTGCTTCCATGATGCCGGCCGCTTCCTCGGTCGCGCGCTTCTTCGCTTCTTCAATGATTTCGGAGGAGCGGCGCTCGGCGTCGACGATGCGCTTCTGGGTCTCTTCGTGCGCCTGTGCGAGTTCAACTTGCACGCGCTTCTCGGCGACAGCCAGTTCATGGCGGCCACGGTCGGCGGCAGCCAGGCCTTCCGAGATTCTCTTTGCGCGCTCGTCCAGCGCCTTCATCAGCGGCGGCCACACGAACTTCATGGTGAACATCGCAAGGATGAAGAAGACGACGAACTGCGCAAACAATGTTGCGTTCCGGTTCACGGTAATTTCCTTCTCAAATTGACAGACGCCGGGGAAAGTCCCCGGCACGATGAGAATTCAGGAATTAGCCGGCGAACGGGTTTGCGAAGGCAAACATCATCGCGATACCAACACCGATCAGGAACGCAGCGTCGATCAGGCCGGCGAGCAGGAACATCTTGGTCTGCAGGCTGTTCATCAGTTCCGGCTGGCGTGCCGAGGCTTCGATGAACTTGCCGCCCATGATGCCAATACCGATACATGCGCCGATAGCACCCAGACCGATGATCAGACCGCAAGCGAGAGCGACGAGAGCGACGTTAGTCATGAAAACTCCTTAGATAGTCAAAGTCAAAAAAGTAAAACCGGATACTGCAAAAACAAAACCAACACTAGCTCGAGACTGCTTGGTCAGGTCGATGGCAAGGCGCGCCGACGCAGACAGTACTACTTGTACGGCAAGCAGGCGAAACGCTGCCAACGACCTTACCAAGCGGTCTCTTAATCAATGACCTTCGTGGGCCTGGCCGATATACACCAGCGTCAGCATCATGAAGATGAACGCTTGCAGCAGGACGATCAGGATGTGGAAGATGGCCCAGATCGAACCAGCGATCACATGCATGCCAAAGCCCCACCAGGTGGCGGTCGAACCGAGCAACGCGATCAGCAGGAACACCAGTTCGCCGGCGTACATGTTGCCGAAGAGTCGCATGCCCAGCGACACGGTCTTGGCGACGAATTCGATCAGGTTCAGGCCAAGGTTGGCGATCCACAATGCCGGATGCGAGCCGAACGGGGCGCAAAACAGTTCGTGAATGAAGCCGCCCAGACCCTTGATCTTGACGTTGTAGTAGAGCATGAGCGCCAGCACGCCGATGGCCATGCCGAGGGTGCCGTTCAGGTCAGCGGTCGGCACGATGCGGAAATGCGGCTCGGCACCAAACAGGCGGAAGATGCCGGCGAACAGGTCGACCGGCAGGAAGTCCATCGAGTTCATCAGCAGCACCCAGACGAACACGGTCAGGGCCAGCGGCGCGATGAAGCTGCGGTTGCCGTGGACGATGTTCTTGGATTGCTCCTCCACCATCTCGACCACCATTTCGACCAACGCCTGGAAGCGGCCCGGCACATCCGCAGTCGCTTTACGCGCCGCGCGCACCATGAAGAACAGGCCCAGCACGCCCATCAGCACGGACCACAGGACGGTGTCCATGTTAATGACCGAAAAGTCAATAATGCTGTGCTGGTGGGAGGTCTGGAGGTGTCCGAGGTGGTGGACGATGTATTCAGAGGCGGTTGGCGCGTGGTTTACTGCGCCTTCTGCTGCCATTTCAGCTGCCATGTCAGTGCCTAAATAATAAGATGATGTAACTTTTCAGCGCGATGATGAAGGCGGCGAGCAGCGCCAGCCAATTCAGATCGCGGTACCACCAGACGACCCATGCAAGCAGGCCGACTGTCAGCAAAATCTTGGTGAACTCGCCGAAGAAAAACGTCAACGGGTTCAGTGTTTCCGGCCGTCTTGCGCCGGCATACAGACGCAATGCAAACAGGCCATTGGGCACTACGCAACACAGGCCTCCCAACAGCGCCGACAAGAAAGCCGGCCAGCCTGCGATCAGGCCGGCGACGACTGCAGCGACCATCGTCACTGCCAACTGGGTCAGGACCAGACGCAGCATCGGTCGTTTCAGGCGGGCCAGGGAACTGTGGACGGCACCCGCAAGTTGGCTTGCACGTACCGCGGAGTTGTTGCGACTTTGCCGGGATTTTGTAAGCTTTTGTCAGCTTTCCGTAAGCGCCCTGCAAAGCCCCGGAATTATAAGTTGACGCGGTGATTGGCGTCAAACTTTTCCCTATGCGAAAAGTCTTGTTCCAAATGATCAGTCAGCGGCAACTTTGAGGCGCGCAATCACGCCATCAAGCTGATCGAGGTCGCCAAAAGCGATCACCAGTTCACCCCTGTTTTTTGCGCCAAGCTTGATCGTGACTGCGGTGGCCAGCGCATCGGACAATTCTTCCTCAAGGCGCAGCAAGTCGCGCGATTTTTCCTTGCCCTTGGCTCCCTTGCTAGATGCATCTTCGGTCGTCGCGCGCACCACCAGCTTTTCGGTTTCGCGTACTGACAAGCGCTTGGCAATCACTTCGTTGGCAAGCGCAATCTGGGTGGCCGTATCGACGGCCAGCAACGCTCGTGCATGGCCCATGTCGATGTCACCGGCCATGAGCATGGCCTGCACCGGCTTTGCGAGGTTCAGTAAACGTAAAAGATTCGACACCGAACTGCGGGAACGACCCACCGATGCTGCTGCCTGTTCATGCGTGAACTTGAATTCCTCGATCAGCCGCTGTATGCCTTGCGCCTCTTCCAGCGGATTCAGGTCTTCGCGCTGCATGTTTTCGATCAGCGCCATCGCAGCGGCGCCCTGATCGTCGACCTCACGCACCAATACCGGCACGTCGGTCAGCCCCGCGAGTTGCGATGCGCGGAAGCGCCGCTCACCTGCAATGATCTCGTGAGTGACCCCGGCCTTGCCGTGGCTGATCGGACGCACCAGGATCGCCTGCAGCAAGCCTTGCGCACGGATCGAGTCGGCCAGTTCATTGAGTGCGCCTTCATCCATGCGCGTGCGCGGCTGGTACTTGCCTGCCTGCAGAGCCGTGACCGGCAGCGTCGCGGTGGCATTGGTGACGGTAGTAGCCTCTGGCGTGAGATCGGGCGAGCCGCCGAGCAGGGCTTCAAGCCCGCGGCCGAGGCCCTTGGGTTTTTTGGTGACCATCGTTGTCAGCTTATGTGTTGAATGCTTGTTGAATGCAGGATGTATTGACGTCAGGCTGCGGCCAGCGCATCGATGCGCTCGACCAGCTCTTTGCCGAAAGCGATATAGGCTTGCGCGCCCTTGGCGGCCGTATCGAAAATTACGCCTGGTACGCCGTACGAAGGTGCTTCGGCCAGTCGCACATTGCGCGGGATGATGGTCTTGAACACCTTGTCGCCAAAGTGCTTTTCAAGCTGCATCGACACCTGCTGTGACAGCATCATGCGCGGGTCGAACATCACCCGCAGCAGGCCAATCACCTGCAGGTCCGGGTTCATCTTTGCGTGCACGATCTTGATCGTGTTGACGAGGTCGGACAGGCCTTCGAGTGCATAGTATTCGCACTGCATCGGAATGATCACCCCATGCGCCGCGCACAGGCCATTGAGCGTGAGCATCGTCAGCGCCGGCGGGCAATCGATCAGAATGAAGTCATGGTCATCGGCGACGGCGGCGATCGCCTGCTTCAGGCGCATCTCGCGCTGGTCGAGATCGACCATCTCGATCTCGGCGCCGGCGAGGTCGCGGTTGGACGGCAGCACATAGAACTTGCCGGAGTCGGACCACTGGCGTGCCGCCGCAATGTCGGACATCCCTAGCAAGACCTGATAAACCGACTGGTCGAGCGCCGACTTGTCGATGCCAGCACCCATGGTGGCGTTGCCCTGCGGATCGAGGTCAATCAGCAGGACGCGCTTCCTCAGGTTCGCGAGTCCGGCAGCGAGGTTCACTGCAGTCGTCGTCTTGCCAACGCCCCCCTTCTGGTTGGCAATGCAAAAAATCTTGGCCATATGGTCTCTGCCCTTTTTATTGTGCTGCTGCCTGGGGTACTTCAATCGGTGGTACTACGTTTCATTCACGACGCTTTACGACGTGTCTTGATGTCGTGTCCTGCTAAGTCATACGGTGCTGCGCTCAACCTGCAGTACATGGCGCTCGGCGTCCATACCCGGCACTTGCAGACGTATGTCGCGCACGATGTGCCAGCCCTCGGGCAGCACTTCGCGCTGCGTCGTTTCGGCCTGCCCTTTCAGTGCCAGCATGCGTCCACCCGCTTGCAGCACATGTCCTGACCAGCGCACGAAGTCGCCGAGGTCGGCGAAGGCGCGCGAAGTAATGACGTCAAATTTTTCGGCCGGTTCGAACTGCTCCACGCGACCGGTGTTCACTTTCACATTCGCGAGCCCTAGCTCGGCTTTCACCTGCGTCAGGAAGGCCGTCTTTTTGTGGACGGTGTCGATCATCTCGACCCGCATCTGCGGCTGTGCATGACGCGCCCAGATCGCGATCACGATACCGGGCAGTCCGCCACCAGCACCCACATCCAGCACATGCTGCGCACCTTCAAAGACCGGCAGTGCGGCCATGCAATCGAGCAGGTGCTGGGTCAGCATCTGCTTTGGATCGCGTACGGCGGTCAGGTTGTAGACACGGTTCCACTTGTGCAGCAATGCGAGATACGCCAACAGCTGCTCGATCTGCGCGTCCGGCAGGTCCAGCGACAGCGCATCGGCGCCCGCACGCAAGCTCGCTCGCAGCGAGTCGAGGTCATACAAGTTCATCTGGCGCTGGGGCCTTCATCGCTAGTGGCAAACTGCTTGAAGCCGCCCTTCTTCAGGTGCACCAGCAACAGCGAGATCGCCGCCGGCGTCACGCCGCCAATGCGGGAGGCCTGCCCCAGGGTTTCAGGCTTGTGCTTGGCCAGCTTCTGCCGCACTTCGATCGACAGCGCCGTCACGGTCATGTAGTCCAGCTCGGGCGGCAGTTTCAGGTGCTCGAAATGCTCATGGCGCTCGACCTCTTTCGCCTGACGGTCGATGTAGCCCGCGTACTTGACCTGAATTTCGACCTGCTCGGCAACCGCCGGATCGAGTTCCGGGTTGTCGAAGCGGCGACCATCGATGCCTTGCAGCGTCATCAGGCTGCCATAGCTGACATTGGGGCGGCGAAGCAGATCAGTGAGCGCATACTCTCGCTCTATGGCTTTGCCCAGCACGCGTTCGGCTTCGGCTTCGGCAATGAGGCGCGGATTGACCCAGGTAGATTTCAGGCGTTCGAGTTCGCGGGCGATGGCTTCGCGGCGGCGCTCGAAAACCTCCCATTGCGCATCGCCGACGCAACCAAGCTTGCGGCCGACTTCGGTCAGTCGCAGGTCTGCATTGTCTTCACGCAAGCTCAAGCGATACTCGGCCCGGCTGGTGAACATCCGGTACGGTTCTTGGACGCCCTGCGTGACAAGGTCATCGACCAGCACGCCAAGGTAAGCCTCATCGCGACGCGGCACCCAGGCATCGCGACCCTGGGTCTGCAAAGCGGCATTCAGCCCGGCCAGCAAGCCCTGCGCGGCAGCCTCTTCATAACCGGTGGTGCCGTTGATCTGGCCGGCAAAGAACAGGCCGTTGATGGCCTTGGTTTCCAGCGATGCCTTCAGGCCGCGCGGGTCGAAGTAGTCATATTCGATGGCATAGCCGGGGCGCAAGATATGCGCATTTTCGAGGCCGCGCATCGAATGCACGATCTCCAGCTGCACATCAAACGGCAAGCTGGTGGAGATGCCGTTCGGGTAGAACTCGTGCGTGGTCAGCCCCTCGGGCTCGAGGAAGATCTGGTGCGCATCCTTGTCGGCAAAGCGATGGATCTTGTCTTCGATCGACGGGCAATAACGCGGGCCCACGCCTTCGATCACGCCAGTGAACATCGGGCTGCGGTCCAGCGCGCCACGGATGATGTCGTGCGTTCGCTGGTTGGTATGCGTGACCCAGCACGGCAACTGCTGCGGGTGCATGTCGGCAGAGCCCATGACCGAGAATACCGGCACCGGACCCAGATCGCCCGACTGCTCGGCCATCACCGAAAAATCGATGGTGCGGCCATCAATGCGAGGCGGCGTGCCGGTTTTCAGGCGACCTTGCGGTAGCTTCAGTTCTTTCAGGCGGGCCGACAGCGACACGGCCGGCGGATCGCCGGCGCGGCCACCCGCGTAATTGTTCAATCCGACATGAATCTTCCCGTCGAGGAAAGTCCCCGCGGTCAATACCACGGCACGGGAGCGGAAGCGAATGCCAACCTGGGTTACCGCCCCCACCACACGGTCACCCTCGACCATCAGATCATCGACCGCCTGCTGAAACAGCCAGAGATTCGGCTGGTTTTCCAGTCGGCAGCGGATCGCCGCCTTATACAGGATGCGGTCGGCCTGTGCGCGTGTTGCCCGTACGGCCGGCCCCTTGGAAGAATTCAGGATACGGAATTGAATGCCGCCCTCATCCGTGGCAATCGCCATTGCCCCGCCCAGCGCGTCCACTTCGCGCACCAGATGGCCTTTCCCGATCCCGCCGATCGAGGGATTGCACGACATCTGCCCCAAGGTTTCGATGTTATGCGTGAGGAGCAGCGTCTTTTGGCCGGTTCGGGCCGCCGCAAGCGCCGCCTCCGTGCCGGCATGGCCGCCACCGACAACGATGACATCAAATACAGTTGGGAAATCCATGAGATGAGACAAATTCAGGGGGATGCGGAGGGTGGATTATAAAGGGATTTGTTTCACGTGGAACCGGATTGCCCGAGCACATGAAAAACATACGGGGGTCCGTCAGGACTATTGCGACCGGATTGACCGACCCCACCACCCTGCCCGAGCAGGAATATCACAGCACGTCTGCGTATGTTCCACGTGAAACCATGGCCCGCGCCGGTATGGCGCCGCATGGCAAGGCGCCGTCGGGAAATCGCGTTCCGGCACGTAGCTAGGCTAAAGAATCAGCGTTAACCATACGTCCTGCGCCTCAGCGAGCAAAAGCGTCGAGCCCGGTCTTGAGTATCAGCGCCGCCAACACCATCAGGAATAACCAGCGAATCATCCTCGCGCCCCCTCTCAGCGCCCATCTCGCACCAGCGACAGAGCCCAAGACATTGCACGCCGCCATCCACAAGCCGAGCATCCATAATGGTTGCCCTTTCGGCAGGAACCACGCCAGCGCCGCGAAGTTGCATGCGACATTGACCAGCTTGGCGACAGCCGACGCTCGCAAAAAGTCGAGACCGAACCAGCGCACGAACATAAAGATCAGGAAGCTGCCGGTGCCGGGACCAAAAAACCCATCGTAGAGTCCGATGAAAGCGCCTACCCCAGCGGCAAGCAGCTGCTTGCGACGACCGGATCGGCTGGGGCGGTACTCCGCCCCGAATTCCCGGCATCGAAGAACATACAGTGCCACCAGCAACAGGATGAAGGGGAGCAGTTTTCGGAAGACCTGCGGCGGGAAAATCGAGATCGCATAGGCACCAGCAAAGCCCGATACAAGCGCCGCCGCCGACGCTGGAAGCACAATTTCCCAGTCGATCGCAATGCGTCGCGCATAACTGCGTGCTGCGAATGCCGTACCCCAAATGCTGGACAGCTTGTTGGTACCGAACAAGGCAGATGGTGCCAGCATCGGAAATGCCGAGAACAAGGCCGGCACCTGGATCAAACCTCCGCCACCAACAACAGCATCGACCAGCCCGGCAAACAGGGCAGCCAACCCAAGCATCAGCCACGTGGCAAGATCCAGCGTCATCAAAAAATGTCGGGCGCCGTCGCCACGTTAGTAACCACTATCGTTACATGCGTTGTTTTTCAATCAGCAAATCCATCGCCAACCTTATCGCCTTGCGACCAGAATTTGATCATTGTCTGCCAGCAGCGATGTACACAGCAAGTCGGATGTTGAACAGCGGCGAAAAAAAGCCCCGGCACGCCGGGGCCTGTCGGGACAGAACGATTTTCAGATTCAGTGCAGGAAGGGGTCGAGGCCCATGAACGGCCTCAATGCGACCCGACTGCCACCTCTCCCGACAGCATTCACGCAACGGATCAAATCAATGGCATCGCCGTTCGCACCCGTGGCAACAACATTGGTATTTCCGAGATGTCCGTCCGGGACACAAATCGATGGGTGATCAAACGGTGCCCGCTCAAACCGGACCCGCTCATCCGTCAACGCCAACAGGAAAGAGACCAGATCCTGCTTGTCGGACTCGGTCAGCCCGAGACGGGTAACCGTAGGATCGGTCACTGGCGCGTTATGTGCGCCAAAATCACCCCCTCGATTGTAGAAGTCCACCACCTGCATCAGCGTCACCTTGCCGCCATTGTGAAAGTACGGGCCGGTCAGCTCGACATTGCGCAGGCCGGGTGTCTTGAATGCGCCGGCGATCGCCAACGGCGCATCGGGTGCGACGGGCTCTTCATTTCTGATGTCAAAAAGCGGCCCCAGCAAATCAAAGCGACCAATCTGCGCTAGCCGGGTTTCAGACAAGGTATTACCAAACGGATCTAAGCCACTTACCCCCGGGTCATCCGCCGTTGGCCGCACTCCGGTATTGAAGAACCCATTGTCATACCTGAAGATCTGCCCGCCCTCACCTTCGCGTTCGTCGAGCCGCCCTTCGTCCTGCATGCTGGCGAACGAAGCTGCGGTGAATTCGGCGCCAGCATGGCAATGGACGCAATTCGCCCTACCGCGGAACAATGCCAAGCCTCTTTGCTGTTGTGCGGTCAGTGCGTTGCGCTGCCCTTCGGCAAACCGATCGAAGGGCGTATCGTCGGTCACCAAGGTCGCCTGGTATGCGCGCAAGGCCAGTCCGAGAAAGAAGCCGAAATTCGCTTCCATTTGCGAGAACGTCTCCCGTGATACCGGGCGCGGATTGGACGCCGACCTGGCGCCGGCAAGATCGATCGTGGCCAACCGAGGAGATTGCTGAAGGTCGATGCGCCTGTCAGATGACCAATAGATGCTCTTGAACGCGCGCTTGACGAGTTGCTCGTAGGTGCCGCGCCGATGCGCGATTCGTCCCAATACGCTGTCGTCGGGATGAATCTCCTGCACGGAGAGCACTTCCAGCTTGAGCATTCTTCGACCAACCTGGGCCAGCGTCCTGCCCTTGCAACTCATTTCGTTTTCGCTGCTTGGCGGACCCACCCCCTGAGATGCATCCGATGCCAGGTCGATCACCACCGGCACCCGCCGCAACACCCCGTGGTCAAGCTTCCAAACCGTCGCGTCTACATTGCGCAATCCGAACGGGTCGACGCCATTGAAGACATTGTTGGCTCGGCCGTCCCAAAAATTGCGAAAGTTGAAGATGCTATTGAAAAAACTCGGCGAATGCCGCGGCTCGACACGGCGTGTATTGACGCCATTCACATTGAAACCGGTGCCACCGTGCATGACAGCGTCCGATACGGGTGTGCAGGCATCTGCCGCACCCTTGAGTCCGGTCGTATTGAAATCTTTGGTCAGCACGCCCTGCGACGACACCACATCGTTGATGTCGGCATAGCGCGTAGCCGGATCATTGATGTCCGTGAACCGGGTCAATGGAAAATCGGCTGGCAGCATCATGTAATTCGGTGCGCCACCAAGCTGGAAGGTCTTGTCCCCCGCAAGCAGGCCCGGGTTGATCTGGTTAGTGACGCGATTATCAACACCGGCATGGAAGTGGCATGACGCACACGCTGTCATGCTGTCACTGCCCAGCTTCACGTCCCAGAACAAAGCCTTGCCCAGCAGGATAGCCGTATCGCGATCCTCGACGAAATCGCCCAGGTTCTTCGGTGTCGGCACCTTGACTCGCTTGAGCGACTGTATTGGCGCCGGCTCGTCCTCGTCACTCGAACCGCTGTCACTTGCGCCGCCATGTGCCAGTGCCAGTGACAAGGCCGCAACCCCGCCGACCAATAGCAGCGCAGCCATGCAGCGCCTGCCGGCACCGCTCCGGATTGGTATCTTCATTCGCTCCCCCCTTTGTTCGCGTGATGCGAATTAGCACCGATGCACAGGCTTCGGTGCCCGGCTATCGAGACGAAGCCGGAGTGTCATCCTAGGAACTCGGGAGAGAAAAAACTTACGCGCTCTCAATCATGATGAGAACCACGATCATGATTCATGCGGGCAGGCCGTTCATCAATCAACATCACTGATTGTTGAACCATACAAATCAACAATGACCACGCTTACCATACGTCGGGCATCTCGCGCGGAGGACGAGTCTGCGGGTAAGCTCAGGACGCGGCGGCGCGTATCAAGTCCGAAGCATGTTCGGCAATCATGATGGTCGGCGAGTTGCAATTCCCGGACGTGATAAAGGGCATTACCGATGCATCGACGACGCGCAACTGCGCGACACCACGCACACGCAACTCACTATCGACGACCGCCATCGCATCATCAACCCGTCCCATCTTGCACGTGCCCACCGGATGGAAAATCGTCGTGCCGATGTCACCGGAAGCCTGTGCCAACTCCTCATCCGTTTGCCATCGCTCGCCTGGCTTGTGCTCTTGCGGCACATAGCGCTGCAGTGCCGGTGCCGCGGCGATGCGACGCGTCAGTCGCAGTGAGTCGGCGGCCACCTTGCGGTCTTCCGGCGTCGACAGGTAGTTAGTCGTGATCTTCGGTGCAACATGCGAGTCGGCGCTGGCAATGCGCACATGGCCACGCGCCGTCGGGCGCAGGTTGCAGACACTGGCCGTAAATGCCGGGAACGGATGAAGCGGTTCGCCGAAGCGTTCGAGCGACAGCGGTTGCACGTGATACTGGATATTCGCGGTCGGCTGCGACGGATCGGAGCGCGCGAACAATCCGAGTTGCGACGGCGCCATTGCCATGGGACCGCTGCGCTTGAACGCATATTCGAGTCCGATGCGCAGCTTGCCATGCCAACTGTTGGCCAGCGTGTTAAGCGTCTTCACGCCCTGCACTTTGTACACCATCCGGATTTGCAAATGGTCTTGCAGGTTTTCACCCACACCGGGCGCATCAACCTGCACAGGAACGCCATGCTGCGCCAGCAGTGCCGAGGGTCCGATACCGGACAGTTGCAGAATCTGCGGCGAACCAATTGCCCCGGCACACAGCGCCGTTTCACGCACTGCCTCGGCATGCCACTGCCTTCCGCCGCCACTAAACTCGACGCCCGTGCAACGTGCGCGACCATCGATGGTTTCCAGTCGCAGCTTGTTCACATGGCAGCCGGTCATGATCGTCAGGTTCCCGCGCCGCATGGCCGTCCGCAAGAATGCCTTCGCCGTATTCCAGCGTATGCCACTCTTCTGGTTGACGTCGAAGTAGCCACAACCCTCGTTGTCGCCCGTATTGAAATCATCAGAATTGGGAATGCCCGTCTGGCGCGCCGCTTCACGAAAAGCGTCAAGGATGTCCCAACGCAGCCGCTGCTTTTCCACGCGCCACTCGCCACCCGCGCCATGGAAGGCACTGGCCCCGCCGTGATAGTCCTCGGTGCGCAGGAACAGCGGCAACACTTGGTCCCAGCGCCAGCGATCGTCACCCGTCGCTTCGGCCCAGCGATCATAGTCAGCCCGCTGGCCCCGCATGTAGATCATGCCGTTGATCGACGAGCAGCCTCCCAACACTTTGCCACGCGGGTAGAGAAGGCTGCGGCCGTTCAGACCCGCATCTGCTTCTGTGCGGAAGCACCAGTCCGTGCGCGGGTTATCAATGCAATACAGATAGCCGACCGGAATATGGATCCACAGGTAATCATCCTTGGCACCGGCTTCGATCAACAGTACCGACTTGCCCAAGTCTTGGGTGAGCCGGTTGGCCAGCACACAGCCCGCCGTGCCGGCGCCGATGATGATGTAGTCGTAAGTGCCCGCGGATTGTGGCGACAGCGCCGGCGTCGCTTGTGATGCGTTGCGCGATGACATGAGTGACCTCGTCTACTTCGCCACCGGCATCGTGAACTCGGCACCCTTGCCTATCGATTCCGGCCAGCGCTGCATGACGGACTTGTAGCGCGTGTAGAAACGTATGCCCTCTTCGCCGTAGACATGTGTATCGCCGAACAGAGAGCGTTTCCAGCCGCCAAACGAATGCCAGGCCATAGGCACCGGGATGGGCACATTCACGCCGACCATACCGACCTCGATGCGGCGGGAGAATTCACGCGCTGTATTCCCGTCGGAGGTGAATACCGACACGCCATTGCCGAATTCATGCGCATTGATCAGATTGATTGCTGCCGCCAGGTCCGGCACACGCACTACGCACAGTACCGGGCCGAAAATCTCTTCACGGTAGATCGTCATCTCCGGCGTCACCTTATCGAACAGCGAGCCACCGAGGAAGAAGCCCTGTTCATGACCCGGCACTTTCAAGCCCCGTCCATCCACCAGCAATCGGGCTCCTGCCTGCAGCCCTTGGTCGATATACGCCTCTATCTTGGCTTTATGTGCTGCTGTCACCACCGGACCCATTTCGGCGTCAGCATCCATGCCATTCAGAACCTTCAGCGCCTTGACGCGCGGCACCAATGCATCGACCAGCTGATCAGCCACGCCGCCAACGGCAACAGCCACCGAAATCGCCATGCACCGCTCACCTGCTGAACCGTAGGCCGCACCGATCAGTGCATCTACCGCCTGGTCGAGGTCGGCGTCCGGCATCACCACCAGATGGTTCTTCGCGCCGCCTAGCGCCTGCACACGCAACGGGTAGGCTCCCTTGCGCCGACTGCCCTCGTTGTAAATGTATTCAGCGATGGGTGTCGAGCCGACGAAAGACACGGCCTTCACATCCGGATGCTGCAGCAAGGTATCGACCGCCAGCTTGTCCCCCTGAACCACGTTGAACACGCCATCCGGCAAACCCGCTTGCCGGAAAAGGTCGGCCAGCATCAATGACGGTGACGGGTCACGTTCCGACGGCTTGAGCACGAAGGTATTGCCGCAACCAATGGCAATCGGTGCCATCCACAACGGCACCATCACGGGGAAGTTGAACGGCGTGATGCCGGCAGTGACACCAAGCGGCTGGCGCAGCTGCCAATTGTCGATGCCGCCACCAATATTGTCGGTGTACTGGGTCTTTAGCAGCTGCGGCAATCCGCAGGCAAACTCGACGATCTCCAGCCCGCGTACCACTTCGCCTTTCGCATCGCTGAATACCTTGCCATGTTCACGAGTGATCGCGGCAGCCAGATCGTCATGGTGCTTCTCGATGAGTTCCTTGAATTTAAACAGCACCCGAGCTCGTTTCAACGGTGCGGTGTCGGCCCAGCTAGGCGCAGCGGCCGATGCGGCGGCCACCGCAGCATTGACTTCGTCGGCACTGGCTAACGCGACCTGCGTGACCGCTTCGCCAGTGGCCGGGTTATACACCGACTGGCTGCGCCCGCTTTTCGACGACACGAACTGACCATTGATGAAATGACCAATGCCGGCATCACCTTGTCTCATCCGGAATCCTTGTAATTTTTTTGTTTACGTACCTTTGCAGCAGCTTACGCCGGATCACGCAGGCAATCCAATGAGAGATCTTCAAGCGAGGCTGCAACTTTACACATGATAAACGTTGGCATCGCGCCGGCCTGTCATGGCGAAGGGCCTGGCATCGTGAACTCGGACTAGCCCTTGTGGACACGGCTGGGGATAAGCCTGCCGGATAAAGTGGATAAGCCGGGAGAAATCGCCAACCCGATTTTTTGTCCACGATCTGTCCTGTGCTGGCACAAGGTCTATTCAGGATTTATCTTTTCTGCAAGCGATTGAACATCAAAGGAAAAAGAGAGTTATCCACAGAAAGGACCCTGCTTTATTAATTACTACCAAATATAAATACAAGCTTTAAAGAACAAGATGGATTGAATTTTGCAGACACTTCATCAAATCAATTTGTGGATAAAGCTATGGATAAGTCGGGGACAGTTTGTGAATAATCGCATTGCCAACGCTATTAAAAAGGCAGGCCCCGGAAAACAACCAAAGATGCCGGCAAAAAAAGAGCCGGGCATGCCGGCTCCAGAGTTCTGGCGGATGAGGCGCTGCGGGTCGGCGTAACCCGCAGGCGGTCATTCGGGATTGTTGACGTGGCTGGCAAAGGGCGACAGCATGCCCGAGTTCGTGAATTGCTCGCGCAACCAGCGATGGCCTGGACTGCGTGCATCTCGTTCATGCCACAACATGTCGATATGCACTTCAGGCAAGTTGAATGGCAATTGTTTGGCCACCAGGTGATTGGTCATGCCGGTAGCTTCGATCAGGTGACGTGGCAACACCATCAGCAGGTCGGAGGCTGCGACCACCTTGCCGGCCGTGAAAAACTGGTTCACGGTCAGCAGGATGCGGCGCTCGCGTCCCAGCGTCAGGAGGGCGTCATCGACTAGGCCACGGGCGCGTCCGGAAAAACTCACCAGCAGGTGGTTGGCGTCACAATATCGATCAACCGTCAATTCTTCATCGGCCAGCGGATGGTTCTTGCGCATCACGCAGACATATTGACCCGCATACAGCCGCTCATGACGTATCGGTGTATCAGTGGCGCCTTGTAGCTGTGCCACGACTCCCGGGAAGAAACCAATCGCCAGGTCGATATCGCCGCGCAGCAGCTGCGGACGCGGCTCGCGCGTCGTCAGCGGCACCATACGGATGTCGATGCCGGGTGCTTCGCTTTCGATCAGGCGTACCAGCGGTGGCAGCAGCAGGCCGGCTGTGGCATCAGCCATCGCCATCCGGAAGGTCACATTGGCTTTGGCCAGTTCAAAGCTGCGCGGTGCAACCGCTTCTTCAAGATCGGCCAAGGCGCGGCGCACGGCAGGCCAGATCGATTCTGCGCGCGCGGTCGGCTTGACGCCGTGCGCGGTACGAATCAACAGTTCGTCGCCGAGTGCATCGCGCAGGCGCTTGACAGCATTCGACACCGCTGGCTGCGTCATCGCCAGGCGGTTGGCGGCGCGGGTCAGGTTTTGCTCGGTCATCACTGCGTCGAATACCCGCAGCAAATTCAGGTCGAGAGTCAGAAAGCTCATGGTAATCGGGATATCCGTGGATACCCGAAAGATATACCATAAATCTATCGCTAATATAAAGAATTGAAATTATGCGTATATCATCTGCGGCTATATACTGCACCGCAACAAACGTATTTCCGGAGCCATCATGCAAAACTTCTTCGTCGCTGCATCCGACACCTTCAAGCCCTTCTTTTTCAGCTTCCAGAACCCGTTCATGGCCTTGCTGAAGAACTCTGGCAGTGCGAGTGCCGACGCTGCCCGGGAGCGCTTTGAGACTGTTAGCAGCCTGCAGCGCATGGCGCGTGAGGTCGAATACAGCCAGCCTGGCCTGGCGGCTGAGCTGCGCTATTTCGCTTCGAAGTCTTAATCTTCTTTTGCTGCCCGCAGGCGAGCAAAACGCCTGCCGATCAGCAGCACGCCGGCACCGGCAGTAGCGATGATGTGGGCCGTGCCCACCGGTGCCAGCAACGCGCCACCCAGTGCGACGCCCGCCGCCTGTCCTAAGAAAAAGCAGGATGCGAAGGCCGCCACCGCAGCGCCACGGCGCTGCGGCGCCATTTGCGTCGCGTTGATCTGCAGCGTGTTGTGCATCATGTAGAAGCCAAGGCCGAACAGCAGGCAGGCCGGGACGGCCAGCCACCATACCGGCGCATAGGCCACCACGACCATCGGCAGCGCCATCATCACCGCGCCATGTCGGATCAGCCCGACTTCGCCGAAGCGCTTGATCATCTGCCGCGAGCGCAGCGCAAAAACAAAGCCACCGAAGCCAAACAGCATCACCAGGCTGCCCGCAGCCGCGAGGGACATCCCATGGACCTGATGCAGATGCGATGGAATGAAAGCCAGCGCACCGTAGACCAGCGCGCCTTCGATCATTACCGTCGCCAGGACCTTGCGCGCCCAAGGCACCTCCACTACCTTGCGGAATTCACCGATCAGCCGCACCACTGCACCGCCTTCTGCCTTGTGCAATTGCTTCGCCTGTTCGGGGAGGCGCTGGTTCATCCGGATCAGGTAGATGCCGGTCATGAAGAACGACGTAGCGATAAGGAAGAAAGGCGCGCGCCAGTTCAGGTAATCCGCCGCAACGCCGCCAAGCACGATGCCTGACGACAGCCCGAGGATTTGCCCGATCAGGAAACGCGCCAGCACGGACTGCCGGTCTTCATAAGTCACCACATCACCGATCCATGCCATCGATAGCGGAATGATCGACGCGCAGGTCGCGCCAGCCAGCGCACGCGCAACCAGCAATGATGAAAAATTGGGAACCAGTCCGCAGGCCAGCGCCGTGATCGCACAGGCCAGGCTACCCCATGCGATCACCAGGTATTTGCCATAGCGGTCGCCGAGTGGTCCGAACAACAATTGCGACACGCCATAGGCCACACCGAACACGGTGATTGCCAATGCCGCCGTACCGAGCGTGACATCGAAGTCGGCCGCCAGCCTGACCAGCATTGCATCAGTGGTCCGCATCGACATGCCGCTGCCGAACGAGCCAAAGGACAATGCGATGATGGCTGCGGGCGGGATCACGCTTGCTGTCGCATGCGCTGTATCAGGGGTGGATCGGGCTTGGCTGAGAGTCATGAAATCGTCACGGAAAAATCAAAGGGAGCGCCGGCTTTCGAAATGGCGCTGGTCACCACTCACGGGATCGCGGAATGCAATCGAGCGGGCCAGAAGTTTCAGTGGCGATGAAAAATCATCGCCTTTGCAAGGCAGCGCCACCGGATAGAAACCATCGTTAATAATGGGTATGCCCAGCGTATTCATGTGGATGCGCAGCTGGTGCATCTTGCCTGTCTCCGGGAGCAGTCGGTACAGCGCGTGCGGGCCGCGTCGCTCGATCAGCTCGACGCGAGAGAACGCATTGGGTTCGCCCTCCACTTCGCGCACGCGGAAGAATTGTTCGTCACGCTCGATGCGGCTGCTGACATCGATGGGCAGCGACAAATCCTCGCGCCACGGCGCGAGTGCTTCATAGACTTTGTGGATTTGCCGAAAGCGGAACAGAGATTGCCATACGCTGCGCGTGGCCGGGTCGACCGAAAACAGCATCACGCCAGCCGTCTCGCGGTCGAGGCGATGAATCGGGGTCAAGGTGTCAATGCCGGTCTTTCGCTTGAGTCTGACCAGCAAAGTCTCGTGCAGAAACCGCCCACCGGGCGTCACGGGCAGGAAGTGAGGTTTGTCGACCACCAGCAGCTGTTCATCCTGATGAAGGATCACTTCGTCAAAAGGGATGGGCGTCTCTCCGGTACGTTCGCGGTAATAAAACAGGCAAGCGCCACCTCGGAACGCATCGTCGTATTGCACGGCCTTGCCCTGCTCATCGACCACTTCGCCACGCCGCATTCGATCGCGCCAGCTGTCCGCGCTCACCATCGGGAATCGATGCGCGAGATAAGCGCCCAAGCTTTCCCAGCGTTCGTGGGGCAGCCAGGCCAAGCTGGGAGCGATGCCGTCTCGGACGGGCAGCGGACGTTGAAGCTTCATGCGCGATCAGTTCGATTAGTGAGCGCATGATACCGCTGATGTACCACATCGCTGCATTGCAGGCGTACAAAGACCGCCTACATCGCAGTCATGTCCGCGAAGCTTGCGCGCGGACGAAAAAAACGGCCGGGACAACCGGCCGCTTGATGCCCCGCCCGCCAATGGGCGGGGCCGCGCATGGCGTCAACGCATCAGGACGACAGTCGTTGCGCGATGCGTGCCTTGACCTGTTCCAGTTCGGACGGCAAGCGGTGGCGAAGCTTGTCGAACAGTTCGTCATGCAGCGCCAACTCGGCTTGCCATGCATCGATCTCGATTGACGTGATGCGTGCATACGCGTCGGCGCCGAACTCGATGCCATCCCACGGCAGGTCGTCGTAACGCGGTGTGACGCCGAAGATATTTTCGTCGCCACCCGCATTACCGGCGATTCGGTCCAGCATCCACTTCAGCACGCGCATGTTGTCGCCGAAGCCGGGCCAGATGAACTTGCCGTTGTCATCGGTGCGGAACCAGTTCACGCAGAAGATCTTGGGCTGCTGCGCGCCGCCGGCGGCCACACGCTCGCCGATCGACAGCCAGTGCGCAAAATAGTCGCTCATGTTGTAGCCGATGAAGGGCAGCATCGCGAATGGGTCGCGGCGCACCACGCCCTGCTGGCCAGCCACTGCAGCGGTGGTTTCGGAGCCCATGGTCGCGGCCATGTACACACCCTCGATCCAGTCGCGGGCTTCGGTCACCAGCGGCACGGTGGTCGAGCGGCGGCCACCGAAGATGAAGGCCGAGATTGGCACGCCGGCTGGATCATCCCACGACGGGTCCAGCACCGGATTTTGTGTGGCCGACACGGTGAAGCGGGCATTCGGATGGGCTGCCTTGCGGCCGGTCTCGGCCGCGATCTGCGGCGTCCAGTCCTTGCCCTGCCAGTCGATCAGGTGGGCCGGCGCTTCCTTGCTCATGCCCTCCCACCAGACGTCGCCATCGTCGGTCAGCGCGACGTTGGTGAAGATGACATTGGCTTCCAGCGAGGCCATACAGTTCGCATTGGTCTTCGCATTGGTACCCGGCGCGACGCCGAAATAACCGGCTTCGGGGTTGATCGCGTACAGGCGGCCATCCTTGCCCGGCTTGATCCAGGCGATGTCATCGCCGATGGTGGTGATCTTCCAGCCATTCAGGCCCGTCGGCGGAATCAGCATCGCGAAGTTGGTCTTGCCGCAAGCCGAAGGGAACGCCGCCGCGACATAGTGCTTGTCACCGGCCGGCGATTCGACGCCGAGGATCAGCATGTGCTCGGCCAGCCAGCCCTGGTCGCGGCCCATGGTTGATGCGATGCGCAGCGCAAAGCACTTCTTGCCCAGCAGCGCATTGCCGCCGTAGCCGGAGCCGAAGGACCAGATTTCCCGGGTCTCGGGGTAGTGGACGATATATTTGGTCGGATTGCAGGGCCACGGCACGTCAGCCTGGCCCGCCGACAGCGGTGCGCCGACGGTGTGAACGCAGGGCACGAACTCGCCGTGCTCGCCCAGTACGTCATACACGGCCTTGCCCATGCGGGTCATGATGCGCATGTTGACCGCCACATACGGCGAGTCTGACAGTTCGACGCCGATGTGCGCGATCGGCGAGCCCAGCGGGCCCATCGAGAACGGCACCACGTACATTGTGCGGCCGCGCATGCAGCCTTCGAACAGGCCATGCAAGGTGGCGCGCATCTCGGCCGGTGCGACCCAGTTGTTGGTCGGGCCGGCGTCTTCCTGCTTTTCCGAGCAGATGAAAGTGCGGTCTTCCACGCGCGCGACGTCGGACGGATCCGAATTGGCCAGATAGCTGTTCGGGCGCTTGGCCTGGTTCAGCTTTTTCATCGTGCCGGCGGCGACCATTTGGGCGCACAGGCGGTCGTATTCTTCTTGCGAACCGTCGCACCAGACAATCTGGTCCGGGGTCGTCAGGGCGGCGATTTCCGCTACCCAGGCAACCAGTTTCTGGTTCTTCACGTAGTCGGGGGCGTTGACCGGCTTAATGCCGGCCATAGCGGGCTGATTCATGAAAACTACCTCCATGCAATGAAGCTTGCCTGGCCGGCAGGATCGTCGTCAGCTTGTGGCGACCCGGGATCGACACAGGGCGCGATGGGCAGCGCAAAGGACGGCGGGTGTACGGCGGTCTTGTCGAATGCGGCGGTATTTCCGCATAGCACGCACGGCGGGTGATGTGGCCGGCGTGCTTGGGGCGCAGCTGTCTCGGATTAAAATGAAATGAAAGCGAAACGAAATCTGGTCGGGGGATTTTACTCCCCTCACCTTGGCGACCTGCCTGCTTTCGGTCAAAACAGTAGGGACAATCGGTCAAAAGCCAAAACTAATTGCTGGCAAAATTCTATAAATACCCGACAAAATTGCCTAAAAATTGGCAATTCGAAAAATTTCTTCTAAGCAAGTCGTCCGCGCCATCCGCATGGATTCCCCACTCAAGATTGCCATTCTGGACGATTATCAGGACGCCGTTCGCCACCTGCCCTGCTTCAACTTGCTGGAAGGGCTGAACGTCAAGGTCTTCAACCACGGTGCGCGCGGGCTGGGACAGTTGGCGATCCGGCTCGCGCCGTTTGACGTACTGGTGCTGATCCGGGAGCGAACACGGATCGATCGCGCGCTGCTGGCGCGCTTGCCCAATCTGAAAATGATCTGCCAGACGGGCCGGGTCGGCGTTCATATCGATGTCGACGCTGCGCGTGAACGCGGCATCAGGGTCGTTGACGGCCCGGGCGACCCGGTCGCCACCGCCGAGCTGACCTGGGCACTGGTGCTGGCAGGCAGCCGCCATGTGCTGCAATACGCCGGCTTGCTGCGGCAAGGGCTGTGGCAAGCTTCGTCCATGCGCCCCGAGCGAAGCCGCATCGGCCGCGCCGTCAATGGCAGGACGCTGGGAATCTGGGGCTATGGTCGCATTGGCCAGCGTGTCGCCCGCTATGCGCAAGCCTTTGGCATGCACGTGATGGTCTGGGGCAGCGACGAAGGCCGGGCGCGCGCACGCAGCGACGGTCTGGAGGTGGCCAGCAGCCGTGCCGATTTCTTCGCTCGCGCCGACGTGTTGACGCTGCACCTGCGGCTGTCGGACAGCACGCGCCATCAGATCACAGCCGAAGACCTGGCCCTGATGAAGGCCGATGCGCTGCTGGTCAACACCAGCCGTGCCGAATTGCTGGCGCCGGGTGCGCTCGACGCGGCGTTGCGGGCCGGCCGGCCCGGTAGGGCGGCCATTGATGTATTCGAGACGGAGCCGCTGCCGCCGACGGCCTCTTTGCTGCAGCTGGAGAACCTGATCGCGACGCCCCACCTCGGCTATGTCGAACAGGACAGCTACGACATGTATTTCCGGCCCTTGTTCGAAGCGATTGCCACCTATGCGAAAGAACAGGCGTCGGACTGAATGCCTTGCCAGGGTTCCTTAGCGACCCGACAAAAAGCCTTCGAACCGACGCATCGGGCTCCACACCGTTTATTGCATCATGAAGATCATCAGCGTTAATACCGGCATCGTCGCCCCCTTGTTCGTGAAAGCCGACGGCAATTCGCAGAACGTGCAATCGGCGATACGCAAGCAAGCCGTTGCGGGCAAGGTCGCCGTGCGGCCGCTTGGCCTGAGCGGCGACGAGCAGGCCGACCTGTCGGTCCATGGCGGATTGGAGAAAGCGGTCTACGCTTACCCGAGCGAGCATTACGCGTTCTGGCAAGCAGAGGCCGAACGCGTTTTCAGGCAAGCCGTCACATTATTGCCCGGTGCGCTAGGCGAAAACCTCACCACCGAAGGCTTGCTTGAACAAGATTTGTGGGTGGGCGACCGTTTGCAAGCCGGCGCGCTGCTGCTCGAAGTAACCGAGCCGCGTCAGCCCTGCTACAAATTCGGCGCGCGCATGGGTTACCCACATGCAGTGAAACAGATGCTTCAGTCCGGCTATTCGGGGGTTTACCTGAAAGTCGTGCAGCCGGCCGATGTCGAAGCCGGCATGGTCCTGCAACTGATTCCCGGACCTCGCGAAGTGTCGATCGCTTCGATCAACGCTCGACGTTTGAAGGGGCGCCAGCGGGATCTGTTCTAGGCAATATGTCGTTGCGCGATGGTGTTCGGACAGCGTGGCGCCCGCGTCGCCACAGTCCACCCCAACCGGGCGGCCATGACAGAGCCGGCCCCGCATAGGGCGCGACCTGGCTGTGCAGCGGGATCACCGGCAGGTAATCGGGCAGCGTGCCATCGTGGCTGTCCCATCCCAGCGTATAGGTGTAGTTCGGCAGCAGCGCATCGCAGACCTCGGCGAACCACGCGGTGTGGTCTTCATCGCGACCCAGCGCGCGTGACAATCCGTGCGGATCGAACTTCGCCAGCGCCTGCAGCAATTCCTGCGCGCTTGCGCCGGGCGCGTCGCCCCAGCCCAGCACCGGGTTCAGGTTGTACTCCGCGCCCGAGCCATACCAGCCTTCGCGCCACGGGCGCGATACCCAATCGCGCGGCCCGGTAAACAGATGCCAGCGCCAGTGCAGTCCTGAAGGCTTGGGCCAGCTGTACAGGTACAGCCGCTGGTAACCTGCCTTGTGCAACTCGCGCATCATCGCCATCAGCCGTCCATGCGGCATGCGCTCCGGTGGCGAGCGCCGGAATGCGATGGGCTCGCCATCGGCATGCTGTACCTGGTCGCACGACAAATTCAGGTCCAACGTGCGTCCTTCGCCGCCAAAGCGCGCAGAGATCCAGCCAGTCATCAGGTTGACGGACGTGATCACGCCGTAGCCGCGATAGCGATGAAAAATGACGGTGCCGGGTGCGATGGGTTTCATGGGTCGCGCGAGACAATTGCTGGCGTGGCGGGTGCGGGAAAAGTCAAAACAGCGGTCAGTGTAACGGCAGACTCTGACAGAGTGAAAAGAGAATATTTGTTCGGTCGACGGAACTATTCAGCGCGATGACTGAGTGTCGTCGAATACGATCATGACAAACCAGCATGTGATTTCGCGCAGTGTCACATATGAAATTACGATGCAAGTCCATCTTGTCTCGGATGGCGGGCAGCCCGGACTTTCGTCGCTCGGGCTGTCCAGCAATTTAGGAGTGGGTCCCTGGTGTCCCACTCCATTTTTTTGCCCGCAATTTTGGCAGTCGCTATTCAGGCCGCGCTATCATGGGAAAAATTTTTCAGCATCTTGACCATGAGCCTGCGCATCATCGCCACCGGCGGCACTTTCGACAAGCACTACGATCCTTTGACGGGCCATCTTTATTTCCGTGACAGCGTACTCCCCGGCGCACTGAAGCGCGCGCGGATTGCGCAGGATTGCGTGTTCGAAGCCTTGCTCGCGCTCGACTCGCTCGACATGCTGGACGAACACCGCAAACAAGTGCTGCAGTCCTGCCAGCGCTCGACAGAAGATCACATCGTCATCGTGCATGGCACCGACACCATGCGCGAGACCGCGGCGGTGCTGGGTGCGGCGCAGCTGGCGAAGACTATCGTCCTGACCGGTGCCATGGTGCCCTATCTGGTTGATGAGTCCGATGCATTTTTTAATCTCGGTTTTGCGTACGCCGCCGCGCGACTGTCGAAGCCGGGTGTTTACATCGCGATGAACGGCCAGCTGTTCGATTGGGATAATGTGAAAAAAAATCGCGAACAGGGTTGCTTCGAAGCGCTGCGCTGAACCCGCAACGCGCTGCATGGTCAAAATCCCGCTGCGTCAGCAGCGCAGGGAGTTGCATGGTGGCCGGAAGCGTGTCCCTTCAGCACGCGCCGGCGGAGCGCGTGTATGGCGGCACCATCCGTATTCACGCTGCCCGTGCGGCGGCTGTTCTTGTCGGCGAGCGCTGCACTGCTGTCGGCTTGTGGCGGCATCGATCATCCCGCCGAACCTGATGCAGCGCAGCTGACAGCGATGGAGGCCGGCGCGCCGGCCGCGTCTGGAAACGTCGCCCTTGACGGCATCACCTGGTTGAATTTTCGCCGCGCACAAGCCGATTTGCCTGCGCTGTCACGCGATGAGCGGCTTGATCTTGCGGCGTCACGCCACGCAAACTATCAGCAGTCGAACGACGTCGTCACACACGACGAAGACAGCCGCAAGCCTGGCTTTTTTGCGACGACGGCGTCTGAGCGCTTGCGTGCTGCGGATTTCCCTTTGCTCGCCACGGCGTTCGCCGATGGCGAAGTGATTGCCGCAACCGGGTCGCCCGATGGCTTTGCGTCCGTCGAAGGCTTGCTGGGTGCGATCTACCATCGTTATGTCGTACTGGAGCCGATGTTCAATGCAGTCGGCGCCGGTGCTGCGCATCGCGACGGCAGCTTCTACTGGCTGACGATGAACCTGGTCGGACTCAAGGGCTCGGCGGGCATCGCCAATGGCAGTGTCGCTGTCTGGCCGTTGCCATCGCAAAAAAACGTGCGTACCAACTTCTTCAGTGACCAGGAAACGCCGGATCCCGTACCGCAGGCCGATGAAGTCGGCTATCCGGTCAGCGTTCATGCGAACCTGATTTCAGTCATGCGCGTCGATAGCTTCACGCTCAGCGATG
>JACCDG010900971.1_pt1 | contig 28595 bp, 23 predicted proteins | sample 7442471 | NCBI WGS metagenome assembly JACCDG01 (sample SAMN15323444, study PRJNA562643) | freshwater metagenome | isolation source: river surface water | place: USA:Blue River Watershed | collected 2017-08-17 | reverse complement strand
TGCACCATAACATTAATAGCAACGGCATTTACCACTGTAAATATTTTATTTGGATTGAACCAAATAAAATATAACATTGGTATAACAATGTAATCTCAGATCAGCAAGGAAAATGATTTTTGAATTATTTCATGTTAACATTGGTATTATCCTTAATCAGAACCTAAAAAAGGTAATTTTTTTTGTCCCTCGTTCCTGAATTAATTGCTAATTTCGAAGTCTAATTTTAACCTCTCACGCTATGATCTCAACGTTTACCAAGGTGCATAATTTTAGTGCCGGCCCCGGGATTTTACCACAGGATGTTCTGAAAGAAGCCGCTAATGCCTGTATAAATTTCGATAACCTGAACCTTTCGCTACTGGAAATATCACATCGGAGTAAGAATTACGAAAAAGTAATGGATGAGGCACGTGCTCTTGTAAAAGAGTTATTTGAAGTAGGGGATGAATACGAAGTGCTTTACTTAGGAGGCGGTGCCAGTATGCAGTTTGCCATGGTTCCTTATAACCTGCTACGCGAAGAAGGTTATGCTGCTTATGTGAATACAGGGGTTTGGGCCAGTAAAGCGATAAAAGAAGCCAAACTGGTGGGCAACACAAAAGTAATCGCTACATCGGAAGATAAAAAATTCTCTTATATTCCTAAAGATTTTGAAATACCAGGCGATGCTGATTACCTGCACCTGACTTCCAACAATACCATTTACGGTACTCAATATAAGTCTTTTCCTAAAACTTCTATACCACTGGTGTGCGATATGAGTTCGGACATATTCAGCCGTAAAGTAAATGCAAAAGATTTTGCACTAATCTATGCCGGTGCTCAAAAAAATATGGGGCCGGCTGGTTCTACCATGATTATGGTTAAAAAAGATGCGCTTGGAAAAACTGGCAGGAAAATGTTATCCATGCTGGATTACCAGGTACACATAAAGGGTGGCAGTATGTACAATACTCCTCCGGTGTTCCCAATATATGTAACGTTGCTTACCCTGCGCTGGCTAAAACAAAATGGTGGCATTGCCTGGATTGAAAAAGTTAATCAGCAAAAGGCTGAACTACTTTACGGAGAAATTGACCGCAACAGTATGTTCTATGGAACTGTTGAAAAAGCCGACCGTAGCCAGATGAATGTGTGCTTTCTCTTACATAAACCTGAGTTAGAGCCGGAATTTGATAAGCTATGGAAAGAGGCCGGCATCAGCGGTATACGCGGACACCGTGATGTAGGTGGGTATCGCGCATCACTTTACAATGCGCTTCCTCTGGAAAGTGTTCAGGTGCTTACTGATGTGATGAAAGAATTTGAAAAACGTTTTGCCTAATTTCCTTATCATTCTCCCATGACTAAAAAAATATTAGCCAACGATGGCATTGATGCTATTGGAAAAGAATTGCTTGAAAAAGCAGGATTTATTGTTATTACCGATAAAGTAAGTCAGGAAGGACTGATTCAGGCTATTAACGAACAAGGCTATTGTGCGCTTACAGTGCGTAGTGCTACCAAAGTTCGTAAAGACCTGATTGATGCCTGTCCGGGATTGAAGGTAATTGCAAGGGGCGGTGTAGGAATGGATAATATTGACGTGGATTATGCCAAATCCAAGGGCATTGAAGTCATAAACACCCCAGCTGCTTCCTCACATTCTGTGGCCGAACTGGTATTTGCACATTTGTATGGCATGGTGCGTTTTCTTTACGACAGCAACCGGAAAATGCCCACACAGGGTGCCGAAAAATTTGAAGAACTGAAAAAGAAATATGCCAAAGGCATAGAGTTGAAAGGAAAAACTCTTGGTATTCTGGGTTTCGGACGTATCGGACAAAGCGTGGCTAAAATTGCTTTGGGGAGCGGTATGAAAGTTCTGGCCTTTGATCCCAATGTAAAGGAGGTTAACCTTACACTCGACATAGCCGGAACTGCCGGTGTGAATGTAAAATTAACTACCGTGGATATGGAAGCATTGTTGAAAAACGCTGACTTTATTTCGGTACATGTACCCGGAGGTAAACTGATTACTGCTAAAGAAATAGCATGGATGAAAAGCGGGGTATGTTTGGTAAATGCCGCCCGTGGTGGTGTAATTGATGAAAACGATTTAATAGCCGCCCTTGATTCCGGGAAAATAAGTCATGCAGCACTCGATGTATTTGAGCATGAGCCCCAACCCTCTATGGCTTTATTAAGTCATCCTAAAATTTCCATAACCCCTCATATTGGCGCTGCAACAAATGAAGCCCAGGAAAGAATTGGCGTGGAGCTGGCGGAGAAGATTATCAGTAGTGTAGCGTTTGGTTTAGAGCCATAATTGAGGGTTACGTTAGCGTAACAGGGTTAATTTATGCTTTGAGTACACAAAATTAAATGGAGAATAAGGACAAGTTTAGTTTCGAAGGTTTATCTGTTTGCCGGAAAGCACCTGACTACATAGATTTTGTGTACGAAATTACAGCATCCTTCCCAGCCCCCGAAATATACTACAGATCAAACTCACCGTTCAGGTGTGTGGCTAATTCCATAGCCTTATATATAAGTAAAGTTAGTAGAGGTGTTTCAAATGAGTTTATTAACTTCATACGAATTGCCTATCGCTTAGTAAAAGTATGTGTAGTATTTTCTTCCGTTTTTTTCGCGGAATTTTTTTTGTGCCAAAAACTATATTAATTCCTGGAGCTTATTAATAACATTATACGGAATGCTAAGTGAATAAATAAACAAAGAAAAAACAACAACAAATTAGCACACTAATTTAATCCCTAAAATGCTCTCTCGTATTGCAATCTACCGGTTTATGCATTGGTTTTTGTCAAATTCTAATTCAGAAGCGTTCATTCATAATGTCAAGCGCTTAACCTTCAACTCTTTACTCAACAGGATGCTCAATCCTGAATTTTTCGCCCCGGAGAACTTTCAACTCTCAACTTTTTACTTTAAATGGCAAATGTAATCCCCTTCCGTGCTATTCGTCCAGAACAAGATAAAGTACATCTGGTGGCTTCACGTTCTGTTGATGGTTATACGGCCTCTGCACTCAAAGAAAAGCTGGCTGCCAATCCATTTACTTTTCTTCACATTATTAATCCTGATTTCAGTGATGGACTAAAAACCAAACCAGGGTCAAGAGAACGACTAAAGAAGGTTAAAGATAAATTTAAGACGTATATGCGCGAAAATATTTTCGTGCACGACACTATTCCGGGGTATTACGTATACAGGCAAATGAAAGACGAAATGGTTTATACCGGAATAATTGCCTGCACAGGTATTGATGATTACCTTAATGGCATTATAAAGAAACACGAGCAGACTATTACCTCTCGCGAAGAAAAGCTTAAAGACTACCTGGAAGTATGTGAGTTCAATGCCGAGCCTGTATTGTTTTGTTACCCGAACGATGAAGAAATCGATGAAACCACCTTGCACATTACACAACAACGACCCGATTATGATTTTACCAGCACAGACCAGGTCAGGCATACATTATGGGTTGTGAATGACAAAAAAAACGTACAGCTTATATCTTCGCGTTTTGCCAAAATACCTTCTATTTATATAGCCGACGGGCATCACCGTTCCGCTTCTTCAGCACTTTTAGGCACACTGAAACGCAGCAGACGTAAATCGTATACCGGCACAGAAGCTTTTAATTATTACCTGGGCGTATTTTTTCCTGAAACACAGCTGAGAATTTTTGACTACAATCGGGTGGTTAAAGACCTGAATGGTTATAGTGTGGATAATCTCTTAAAAAAAATTGCTGGGAAGTTTGAAGTGAAACCCGTTGCAGCAACAACCTACAAACCAACCCGAAAGCACGTTATTTCTATGTACGCTGCCGGGAATTGGTATGCCCTCACTGCGAAAAAGGGCACTTACAGGTCTGATGACCCCGTTGGCAGTCTTGATGCTTCAATACTTACCGAACACATTTTGGCTCCTTTGCTGAACATACACGACTTAAGAACCGATAAACGTATTGCTTTTGTGCCTGGTATAAAAGGAGCCAAGGAATTAAAGAAACAAGTAGACGAAGGTAAAGCCTGTATAGCCTTTGGTTTATACCCCGTAACCATGGAGCACTTGAAATGGATTGCCGACACCAACAATATTATGCCGCCTAAGTCAACCTGGGTAGAACCCAAAATACGGAGCGGCCTTGTTATCTACTCGCTGGAAGATGAATGAAGACTGTGTTTATTTCAGCAGCCCTTCAGTCAGCCATTTCTTTTTTACTCCGCTTTTATACTTTGCATCTGATATTTTGGTTTTTTATTCCAAATATCTGTTATCTTGTAATGTTTTTTTAAACACAATCCTTGCATCTTGGGTTTATCAATGGTTTCTAAGCTTTCGCCTGCAAGGCTCACAGCCTTAATGATGGGGGCTGGTTCCTTTCTACTTCCATTGGCAATAAGCTAAGTGGCATGCTGGCTTCGCTGTGGGATAAATATGACAATAAGGCCTTATTCTTTGGTGTAAACAGTATTCTTCTCGGACTCGCTACACTGGCGCTTGTGCTCTTGCTTAAAAAACTGAATAAAAATTTCCGCGAACATGCAGGATAGTTTGTCTTTTTTCAATTAATGCCTTATCTTGAAACACATTTTTTTTCGTTGGAACAAACCTTTATTGATATTTTTCATTTTCGTCTGTTGGAACCTGTAACTGTGCTTACAGATGTGCTGCTGAGTATTTTCTGTATGTACTTTTACAACAAATTAAATTTTCCCTGCCATGCGAAAAAGCTGGGACTTTACTGGCGACTATTTTTTCTCTTCATGGGCATTTCTACTTTTATTGGCGCTATTGCTCATGGGTGCAAATTGTATTTTTCCAATGAAGTTTTTTACTTTGTTTGGATGACTATGAACGTATGTAGCATTCCTTCGGCCTATTACCTGCTTAAAGCTACTATTGAGTTATCCGAATTTAAGCCTGAGCTCAAAAAAAGACTTACATTACTTGCTGCCACAGCAATGACCCTTTTGATGCTGCTAACCATGTGGATGAATAATTTTGTACTTATAAAAGTTAATGCAGGCATCGTTATTACGCTAACGCTTATCCGGCATTACCACACCTATAAAAAAGGCTACAGTGGCAGCGGCTATATCGTGTTTGGTTTCGCCTTCTCCTTATTGTCTATAATTGTACATACTGCTCAGCTTTCCATAAGCAACTGGTTCAATTTCAAAGATATCAGTCATGTTATCATGAATATTAGTCTCTACATCATTTTTACAGGAGTTCTATTGAAAACCAGATCCATACAACCCGGCAGGCCTGCCAATTCCTAATCCTGGCTCTTTGGGTTTATTCCCGAATTTCAACAGCATCTTGTTCATAATGCGAAAGTTTATGTATATTGACCGGAACATTATTCGGTATTTTTGATGGTGTTAGAGGCGCTCATGAAACCTCAATTCCCCGGTATAGGTTTTGTAAGCACGAGCTAATGTAACTTTGTAAGGTTTATTATGATTGCCAGGCAGTAATCTTTCTAAACCCACAGGTAAAAAACATGAAACATGAAACAACTCCGTAACCAGATTCAAAAGTTCTTTGCCAAAAAAGAGATTGGTGGGGAAATTAGTATAAACGACTTACGTGATAAAGAGTTTAGTGGCGCACGACTAAGTTCTGACGAAAAAAAGGCTTTGACCAATTTCGATCGTTATCGCATTCGGGTACTCAATGCCCAGGAAAATGAAGAAACTTTTCATAATACATACCGGCAGCTACAGGTGATTGCGAACCTTGGCGACTGGAAAGAATTTCTAAAAGAAGAGTATAACACGTAATAAACTTGCTATTTTCATTGAACCCCAAACCAGGTTTTAAGGCTTGGTTTTTTGCTAATATCTGCACCATCAATGGGCAGCAATAAGTTTTTGTCAATGTTAACTAGAAATGGTTCAAAAGCCATTTTCCCGACTCAGCCGGGATTACATTGGTAAATGACAATGGATAAATTTGTGCAGGCTAATCGACTGCAAGGAAAATGCGCCTGATACATATTTCTAAATGTATTTAGTGTTAAGTAAAAAGCCATAAGCCAAAAGGCTGAAATTGCGGTTAGCCATGAGTTTATTGATATTTCTATACGTCTTAATAATCTTACCATAACATTAGTCTCAATCAGAAGACTCAGGCTATTCGCAAACCCTATTAAAAAACCCTGTTCCTTACGGAAACAGGGTCTTTTTCATCAACTAACTATACAAACAAATATTAGTGGTGCTCTTGAGCAGGAGCGGCAGGAGCAGTTGCAGTAGCGGTAGAATCATTAACTTTAGTAGAATCTACAGCAGGAGCAGCAGCGTTCTCAGTGTTAGCAGCTGTAGCAGCAGCAGTTGAATCAGTTCCGGTAGAAGCAGCTTCTTCTTTTTTCTCTCCACTGCAGGATACGAAAGTGATAGCCGAAGCTAAAGCGATGATTGAAAATACTTTTTTCATTTTTGAATAGTTTAAATTGGTTAATCTGAGCATTAATGCCCGGAAAGAGAAAATAGTAACCCGCTAAAAGGAGATTTTTTTCATTTTCATTATAAATGATTGAAATTCAATTAAATAAAATTCAATTACCCATCAAAAATAAACTTGAGGATACTGGCAAAATATTTCCTTCGCAAAAATTGGGTTACTTTTGCCGGAATCAGGTATAAACGATGCGACAGGAGTATATGACCCGGAAGCCATTCACCGATAGTGAATTTATTACAGGCTTAAAAAACAACGATGAGTTGATTTTATCTGCTTTGTACAAGAAATTTTTCCAGGTGATTCTGAAACATGTACTGCATAACAATGGTACGGAAGACGAGGCTCGTGACATATATCAGGAAAGTATTATTGTTCTTTATAAAAATGCTCAGAAACCCGATTTTGTCCTGAATTGTGCCTTACAAACGTATATTTTTTCGGTGGCTCGAAGGTTGTGGTTAAAACAGTTGGGGAAAAATGCCCAGCTCTACCGGATTAACCGTGAAGACGAAGAGGAAGAATTTACCGATACCGGATTTGATGCCGATGCCCACGAAGAAAAAGAACTGCAATTGGAGAAAATGCAGGAAAGCCTTGAACAAATGGGGGAACCCTGCAAAACCCTGATACTTGATTTTTATATAAACCAATTGAGTATGGAGGAAATTGCAGGGAAGTTCGGTTATACGAATTCGGATAATGCCAAGAACCAAAAATACAAATGCCTACAGCGTCTGAAACGCTTATTTTTTGAATGAACAGAATATTGTTGACCACATGAGAAACATTGACCTTTTTGATGATTACCTGAACGGACGTTTAAACACGGAAGATAAACAGGCCTTTGAACAGCAGGCAAATACCGATGCTGCTTTTTCTGCTGCTTTTAATGAACATAAAAAATTTCTCGCGATCCTGAAAGAACAACAGGAAAAAGAACAACTGAAGAACAAGCTGAATAGGTTTCACAGAGAGGCTTTTGGCAGCAGTAATACCTTTTCTATTAACGACGATAGAAACTTCTACAAAAAATACATCAAACCCGTGAGTGTGGCAGCTTCAGTAGCTATTATTGCCGTTATTGCTACCGTGGCTATGCTTAGTCTGGGTGGGTACCTAATTAAAAACCAAAACCAGTCCATAACAGAACTATATAAAAAAGTTGAACGCCTTGAAAATAATGATAAACTTATTATTAATAAATTCAATGCTCCGAATAAAAAAAAGGTGTTTGCACCGGCCAATTATGAGGGAACCGGGTTTGCCATCAATACCAAAGGTTATTTCATTACCAGTCTGCACATGGTAAAGGGAGCCGACTCTGTGTTTGTTGAGAACAAAACCCTGGAACGTAGTTCCGCACAAATTGTATATACGGATGCCCGCTTGGATCTGGCTATTTTAAAGTTGAGCAATGCAGATTTTCTGAAAGGAAAAGAAATGCCCTGGGCATTTAAATCGGCACCTGCAGATTTGGGTGAAAAAGTATTTACACTGGGCTATCCGAATACTGACATCGTTTATGGCGAAGGAGCGATTGCGTCAGCCAGTGGTTCTGGCGACACTGCCATGTATCAGATTTCTATTCCGGTAAATCCCGGAAACAGTGGTGGCCCTCTATTAGATGAACAGGGAAATATTATCGGACTGATACGTGGTAAAAACAGTAACGCTGAAGGCACTGGTTTCGCTATAAAAGCAGCTTACATCGCTGAGACTATTAAAAAACTGGAAGATAAAGAACTCAAAGAAGAGCTTACGCTACCCAAACGAAATGCCGTTAAACAATTAAAACGCAGCGAGCAAATTAAGCGACTGGAACCTTTTATTTTTAATGTAAAAATATACAAAGTCAATTAAACTCTTCATCCCTCGTTTCCGGGGGATTTTTTTATGCTCCGCTTTTTCAGTATCATTTTTTTCCTCATTCATGTCGCCTGTTGCACCAGGCAGATGCAGGCACAGGTCATCAATATTGAATCCAAGCGTTTCTATAACGACACCAATGGATGGGTAGGCAAGGCAGATCTTCACTTTTCCATTATGCAAAATACCCAGCAGGTAATTTCGATGGGAAACAATGTACATTTACAATATCAGAAAAGTAATAGTCGTTTTCTTATTCTGAACGACATAAGCTTCATCAAAGCAGGCACTACTGACTTTGTTAACTCCGGGTTTCAGCACCTGCGTTATAATTACAAAGTATTTGACAAAATTACGTTGGAAGTATTTTCGCAGGCACAGTACAACAGGGTGTTATTACTTGACCTGCGTTACCTGAATGGCATTGGTCCCCGTTTCAAACTAGTAAAAAAAGAAAAATTCAAGTTATATACCGCCTGCCTGTATATGTATGAGTATGAAAAAATAAGCAATACACCGGCACCCCATACCTATAACCGGCTTAGTGCATATTTAACATTTTCGTGGGTGTTGGGTAAAACTACCGACATTGCCTGCACTACTTTTTATCAGCCCAATTTTGCCGACACGAAGGATTATAGGATTGCCAATGATTCCGCACTGGAAATTGTGATTAACAAAAACCTGAATTACAAAACAGGATTCAATTTATTGTTTGATACCCGCCAGCCCGAAAGCATACCCAACCTGGTATATACCCTTAAGAACGGATTAAGCTTTAAATTTTGATCTACTTCACCAGTATGCGTGGCTCAAGCATATCCTGTATGGCATATTTTACTCCTTCTCGTCCAAGACCACTGTCTTTTACGCCCCCATACGGCATATGATCTATACGAAAGGTTGGCACATCGTTTAGTATAACACCACCTACTTCCAGTTGCGTAAAGCACTTATCCATCTCCTTAACACTGTTGGTAAATACACCACACTGTAATCCATAACGCGATTTGTTGACACAATCAATAGCTTCATTTATATTCTTTACTTTTTCAATACACACTACAGGGCCAAAAACCTCCTCTGCATTTACTTTCATGGCAACGGTGGTATTCGTAAGCACTGTGGGTTCTATGTAAGCTCCACTTCTTTTGCCCCCCATTAAAAGCTGAGCTCCCGCACGAAGCGCTTCGTTTATCCATAACTCCACTCTTTTAGCGTTATCCTCATCTATCATTACAGAAATATCTGTCTCTTCTTCCAATGGATCGCCGTATTTTAACTTTCGTGATTCTTCCAGAAAATCACTAAGGAAACTATCCCACACCGCTTCATGTACAAAAAAACGTTGTGCATGAATACATATTTGACCACTATATGCAAAGGCTCCATATACACATTTTTTCACTATAGCTCGCACCTCGCAACTATTACTAACAATAACTCCGGCATTGCCACCCAATTCAAGTATTGTTTTTTTCCGCCCACACTGCTCCTTCATTTTCCATCCTATTTCAGGTGAACCAGTGAAACTGAGCAATTGCAGGCGTGGATCGGATACCAATTGATTACCAACGCTTCGGTTGCAAGGCAATACAGATAAAGCGCCTTTAGGTAATTCCGTTTCGTCTATAATCTCTGCCAGTTCGAGGGTAGAAAGGGGGGTAGCCGAGGCAGGTTTTAAAATAATAGGGCAGCCGGCAGCAATGGCCGGTGCAATTTTATGTACAGCCAGATTCATGGGGAAATTAAAAGGTGCGATACCGCTTACCACGCCAATAGGGAAGTGTTTCACAAGTCCTTCTCTGCGTTCCCCGGCAGGTGTCCAGTCGAGGCTCAGGTATTCTTTGGGCAAGCGTTTACATTCCTCTGCTGCAACACGGAATGTTTGTATAGAGCGTTCAATTTCTGCTAAGGCATAGCGCTTTGGTTTAGCCGACTCTTCAGCTAATACTGCTGCCAGGTAGTTTTTTTCCTGGCGCAAGCCATCAGCTATCTGTAAGAGTATGGATTGCTTCTTGTGTGCCGGCAATTGCTTTAATTCCTCTTTCACTGTGTGTGCCCTTTCTATGGCTCTGTTTATTTCGGTTTCGCCGGCTCTAAAGGTAGTAGCGAAAACCTTTCCGGTATACGGATTTACCACATCCAGCTTTTCACTGGTACTGATAAATGTACCAGCCAGGTATATGGGATATGTATTCATGACAATGTCGGTTTATAAAACAAAAATAGGGAATTGCGCGAAGGGAAAAATTGATAGCACAAGAAACACCCCGACCATTGAGCCGGGGTTAAATTGGTTTTTAGTTCAGCTTAAAAGCGACCGGCAAATTGTAATACACCTCTACTTTTTTCCCGTTTTCTTCGCCCGGTTTCCAGTCGGGCATGGCCTTTACCAATCGAATGGCTTCTTTATCGAGGTCTTTGCTCAGGCTTTTGATCACCTTAATTTTTTTGATCTTTCCGTTCCTATCTACCACAAATTGCAGTTGCACAGTTCCCTCAATCTTTTGCTGCCTGGCACTTTCAGGGTATTTCAAGTGTTGTTGAATAAACTTATTCAGTTCGGTCTCTCCGCCCGGAAAAGCAGGCATTACCTGAGCAGTACTCAGAATTCTTTCTTTCTCTTCGTCTTTTACTGTATCAGCTTTACTATCTGATTCGCTGGTAGAATAGGCTGCTGCTTTGTATTTGTGCCGGGTTAAACCATTGGACTTTTTCTGTATAACTACCTCCTGTAAACTGACATTACTAGTACCACCGTATGAATTGATATAACCGGGGGCTATTGTGCCAACACTATTAAGGCTATAGTTGCCCACAGCATAATCAGAAACGCCTTCAGGCAAGGGCAAAGGTTGTTTTACCGTAGCTCCCTTTCCACCTTCATTACGCACCTGATTATCGATAGCAATAAAAGAAGTATAAGCCGTAAGCAGATTGTATTCCAATCCGAGGCGGGTAATTTCATTTTTCACACTCTCCCCTGCTCCTAATTTACTATAGTAGTCGAGGTTTTTAATTTTATGACGAGCCCACAGGTATTTTAATGCTGAGTTTTTCTTTTCTGCTTTATATTCCTGCACAGTCAGGGTATGACTGTAAGATCCATTGCCATTGTAGCCGTTTATGGTTATCTGTCCGCCGGCAGTGCCCTTATATTTACCGAAAACAACAACGGGGCGCTCGGCAAATACATCAGGTACGCTCAGCGGCTCCACATCGTACACATTCAGCCCCTGGTAATTGATTTTAATATTGGTAAGTAGGGGAAGCTCGACATAATTTTTAAATTTCCTGCCTGCCGCAACCGCTTCCTCCGGGCGGGTAATTACAAAAGGCTCGCCCATACCTGCATAAGCCATACCTTCCATGAGGTAGCGGTTTACTGAAGTGCCTATACCAAAGGAAAAGAAATTGGCAGTGTTTAGGTTTGTGCGTATTAAATCGAATGCTTCTTTTTCACAGCTTACATAACCATCGGTAGCTATAATAAAGGTGCGGGCAAATTTCTCATCAGTATTTACAGCCAAAGCCTTACGAAGTGCCGGCAGTAACTCTGTGCCCCCACCTCCGCGCTGCTGATTAATATGTTGTATAGCCTTATCAATATTATCTTTAGTAGCAGCTTGCGATTGTTCTGACCATATACTGGAAGCACCGGCAAACAATACAACATTAAACTTATCGGCTGGATTAAGATTACCTATAAGGTTTTTGAGCAGTTCTTTGGAGGTTTCGAGAGGGAAGCCCTGCATAGAACCGGATACATCGACAATAAAAATGTATTCGCGAGCCGGAACTTCCTTAACATTCAAGGCTTTGGGTGGCTGCATCATGAGGAGGAAGAAATTCTCTTTTTCGCCCTCATACAGCAGCAAACCATTCTCTACTTTTTTGCCGGCCAGGCGGTATTTGAGGATATAATCCTTATTGCCTCTGGATTTCTCACTTTCCTTTAGTTGTATGCTGGCTGTATTAGCCCCATCAAAATTCACGTTTACTTCGTGCGAGGTACAGAGCACTTCCTGCAGAGGCATACCGGCATTGATACTGGTTTTAACATCAAAAAGGTAAAAAGGGTTTACTCCTGCCCGTGTGTAAGGGTTAGCTACCCATTTATCGGAAGGGGCGGCACTGGCCAGTAATTGATTGGAGTAGCGGGGACCAACCACGGCGGGGTACACGAATTCATATTCGTTGTTTTCAGGAGTCAGCAGTTCGGTATAAAAAAGTTCTACTTTAATGGTATCTCCGGGCATGAGGTTGGCCACATTCATTTGAAACACATTGGGTCGCTGTTGTTCCAGCAGGGATGCGGTTTTACCTTCCTGGCGGGCCTGTTCATAATCCTGACGTGCTTTCTGTATTTCTTCTATTTTGGCATGAATACTTCGTTTACCTATGTGCATATTCATATCGTACACGGCAGCACGGGTAGAGCCCGGGAAAACATATACAGCCTCGATGGGCTTTGTACCGCTGTTTTTGTATAACTGGGTCACTTTAACATCTGCCATAACCCCGGCAATAGTAACATCTGCGGTGGTTTTCAACAATGGAAGTTCATCTGTTTGTTTATCGCCGCCCGGAATATAAAAGTAAGGGGAAAGTGTTTTATCGGGGCTTTCTTCGGTTTGTGCCCAGAGGGTATTTGCTGTGCTTATTAGGAACAATAAACTGCACAGGAGTTTTTGGGTGTTGAATCTCTTGGTAATCATGGCTGCTGCGTTTTAATATTTACTATTAAGAGCGCCAGGCAGAAGAAATTCCATAAATCTTTCTGTTCTTTTCCCGGATTTATTACCCGGAACAATGCATTATACCAATTGGAAATACCCACCAGTCCTATTTTCCCTTCAGCAAATTGGCCAGAACATAGCTATCCATCGGTACTTACCAATGTAATCCAGGCTAAGTCTGGAAAATGGTTTCAAACCATTCCTCCTTAAAGCTTGGTATTATACCGTTTGGAAATATGTATTAGTCCAATTCTCCCTTCAGTCGATTGGCCTAAACATATTTATCCATCTGCATTTACCAATGTAATACCAATGTTATATTTTATTTGGTCCAATCCAAATAAAATATTTACAGTGGTAATGCCGTTGCTATTAATGTTATGGTGCAATGTAGTGAAACGGAATTGGACCATTATATTAATGCAAACGGTATAATACTCAAAACAGTTTTGGACTGTTTCTCGTTAACATTGGTACCACTATCCAATTTCCAGTATAAATGCAGTAATTTATTTACGTGAAGCGGCTGGATTTTTTGTAGTGCAGCTTACTCCTTAATTATTTTTTTCAATTCCACAGCGTGCTCTCCAATAAGTCTGAGGTAATACATTCCTGCTCCGAAAGTTGAAATATCCAGATGACTTAACCTGCCTGTTGCATTTTGACGCAACACCAATCTACCTTCCATGTCAATAATTTCAAGGGTTTGCAACGCTTTATCGCTATTGTTTTCTACGTATATATCTCTATTGGTTGGATTTGGGTATATCACCACTCTTTCAGTCTGATCGTTTTCTTTTACCTGAACAGGCCAGGTAACCATAATAGCCCGTTGAGCAGCAAGCGGATATGATCCCCAAATAACCACATCCAAATATTGAATTGAACTGTAATATGAAGTAGGAAAAGCGTTACTACTTGGTATAAGAAAAGTAGCCATCATCATGCTGTCATTCAGTACGTTTAAACTGGCAGGCATCAGCCGTAATGTTCCGCATACGAGCATCACAGAGTCAACGCCCTGCTGAAAATGAACATCACTGGCCTTAATTGTAGTACTATAGGGAGTGCTATACAAAGCCCATTGCGTACTCACGTTAATAATACTGGGCAAGCCGGGTTTATTATTAAGTGTGAAGAGGGTATCTGATTTGACCCTGCCGTCTGTTGTATTCTGCACTACCGCCCAATACAATCCGGATAAACTGGAATCTGAAAAAATAAACCTGGCGCTCAGCAGGGAATCGTTGACAACATTCACATGAGTACCCATAATGGAATCGCCATAAAAATTATGCAGACTCACAGTATTGGTCCCTGACAGAAAATGGGCGTGAATTGCATGCAGACTTATATCCACCGTATCTCCACGTAAGGCCGAGGCGGGTGTAAGCGAAACGATGTTGGCTCCGCTTGCAAATACTGTGAAACAATGATTTAGAACAAGAAACTGATTACTCATGTAATTAAATACTTGCAACCCATAACTGCCGGGAGCCTGATTAGCAGGAAAAGAAAATACAGCCTGAATAAGCGTATCATTAATAACAGTAACGGAACTGGCATTTACATTATAGCCCATGCCATGAGGATAAAGTGCTAATGACCCGGAGGCCTGTATAAAACTGGTATTTTGACCACTAATTGAAACGGTAAGTGTTTGCCCCTGCTGGGCATAATCAGGGCTGATACTTTTCAGGGCCGGCGCATGTAATCCGGTTTTCAACACAAAAGCTTTTGCGAGGTTTCCATCAATGGCATTCGTTACCTGAAGTGTATAACTGCCGGGATAATGAGAATAGGTAAATACAAACCTGGCCTGTAGCAGGCTGTCGTTCATAACATTAACGCTCAGCGGGATAATACCACCTATTTTCACATTACTTGCCGTAAGAAAATGCGTATGAACCCCCTTAACCGTGATATTCACGGTATCGCCCTGCCGGGCTGTATCGGGAGAAAGGGATAATAGGTAAGGCCATTGTTGTGCATTGAGATTAACAGTGAATCCATTCGCCAGGCGAAAAGGATCGAGTGGATAAGGGTAATAATTATCAATATACACATCGTGCAAACCGGGATGATGTGCATAGGTAAGCTGAAAGGTGGCCTGTAAAAGTGAATCGTTTACATAAGTAAGGCTGGTGGGACTAATCTGATCGCCCTGACCAATAAGCCTCACTCCGTTTAATCCACCGGTGGCTGGCAAGAAATGCGTGTTTTGCCCGCTAATAGTAACATTAAGTATCTGACCCTGAGTACCTGTGTTAGGAGTGACAGTAAATGATGGGGGATGGGAGCCGGCCTGCACCTGGAAGGCATTATTGAGACATATATTCCCATCTACAGAATTATTTACACATATGTTATAAGTACCCGGTAATAAGCCGTAGCTGATAAAAAATTTAGCCTGAATGCTTGTATTGGTTAATGCTGAAGTATTTACCGGTTCCAGATACTTAAAACCATTACTGAGCATAATACCATTATGCGGATCCGTAAGGAAATGCGTATTAAGCCCATTAATGATCATCGATACCGTATCGCCCTGCTTACCAATAACAGGAGATGCAGAACTTATTGATGGTGTATTGGGATTAGCAGACAGCGTAAAAGCGCTATCCAGTGAAATAACAGAAGAATTATAAAAATTAGAGAGCTTTAAGGCATATTTGCCCACCGGATGATTAACACTAAAGTTAAAAGTTGCGCTGATTTGCGTGGAACTAATAAAGCTTGTGCTGACCGGACTGATACTGGCAGAACCCTGAGCAAGGTATATAGCATTAGTGCCCTGCTGAAAATTTGTATTTTGCCCCGTTATGGAAACCGTTAACGTTTGCCCCTGCAAGGCACTGTTGGGAGTAATACTACTAAGGGTTTGCGCATGACCTGATAAAAAGGAAAGCAGAAAAATAATGGGTATAAACTTTTTCATAGATACGGGTTTAAAAATTTATTTTAAATCAACAAAACCTACTCCAACCTGGAGCTAACATAAAACAGGCAGAAATGCGGGGGTTGTTGCTGCCATGTTTAGCCACAATTGTACAATTTTTTTTTGAAAGAAAATAATTCAACGGACAAAAAAACTATCAATATCTTTTCCATTTTTTAGTAATTCCTTGTGTATTTTCAACAACCATCCCTTGTCCTCCTTATGTTGCCTGTACTCTGCAGAAAAGGCGCTATTTGGATGTTGCTGAATCTGCTCCTCAACTAATGTTTTCATTACCGTGCTCAAAAAGGTCAGGTATTGCGGATTTTTCGTTTCGCTATTTATATGTCCGAGGGCGGTGTAGGCTTCTTTAAACCGGCGCTGATTAAAATAAATGGCGCAACTGTTGAGCCAGGCTTCCTCAAAATTAGGAGCCAATGTCAATGCCTTGTTATAATACTCTAGTGCCAGTTCGTGTTTGCCCAACATTTCGTAACAGGAGGCAAGATTATTCAGTACGTGAATATGGCAGGGAGTGATACGGACAGCCTCTTCATAAGCCTTTAAAGCTTCGGTGTAATTACCCAGGTTAAAAAGCGCACTGCCCGAATACCAGGCTAAGGGTGTTGAAACAGGGTCTATCTGATAAAAAGGACTCGACGCCTTTTCTATTTCATGGATGATTTTCTGATTATCTCCATTAGCTTTGGCCTGCATGGCCTTAGCCAGATGCACCTCACCCCTGAAGCGCACTATTCCTATACGCAGGCCATAGATAACTAGTAAAGGAAGAATAAACAGGAAGTAATTTCTTTTTCCCGGCCTCCAAAAAAGCAAACCGGAATTTTTAAAATACAAAGCCAGGCAGAGCCCCGGTACAAGTGCGAACATAATACAGCTTTCTATTCGCTCGCGGGGAAAACTAAAAAAGGCATACACCGTATAGCCTGCAAACATGAACAGAAGTGAGAAGCAGAATAAAAACTGCCTTATGTCCGAAGCCGATTTCAATGTCTTGATCAGGTAAAAAAAACAAAGCAGGAAGATGGACAGGTAAACGGCTAATCCTATTAATCCCTGTTCGGTTGCTACCCATAAAAAATCGTTATGTGGCGTTTGGTAAAAGGTAATGTTGTCTTCCGAGGCCAAACCTGTATTCCCACATTCCAGTACTTTTATTTTCCAACTGGCTAAACCATGACCAGTTATTGGTTTTTCCCGAATAAGCGCTAAAGTATTCTTCCATAGCACCATACGATCTTTAGTCGAGCCCTTTTCAAAATTCACGATATTGGCCGCATGTTTGTTTATTGTTTTTGTCTCGAAAAAAACCGCAAAAAATACCAGCGTTAACAGTACGGCACCCAATACCGGAAGGCGTAGTGTTTTGCCCAAAGCCATTATTTGAGTTGTTTGACCGTTTTTTCTGACGTACCCGATAAAGGTGGGAACCAGCAGGATGAACCCGGACAAGAGCGCAAGCCAGGTAGCCCGGTTCGACAGGATGAGAAGCATAAACAGCGAAACTGCAAAGCATACCCTGGCTAATTGTTTCCAAAAGCCTGTTAAGGATAAGCTGCCATATAATGTAAAAGGGAAGGAAAAGAAGAGAAGCTGAGCGTAAAGGTTTCTGTGCTCGAACATACCCTGAATAGCATAGGTATCTTCCGGTACAGTTATAGTTCCGGTTTTAAGTAAGCCCACCAGATCCCTCAACCCGGCAATCAACAGTACAAGGTTAAGAAAGGTAAATGCCCTGGGGAGCTCTTCTTGCAACAGGGTCACATCCATAAAAACAAGCACTATTATTAGTACGGTGGTATAAAACGTACGATAAGCATCGAACCGGGCATCGGCACTGTTATCGGAAATAAAGAGTGCATATAATGTACAGAGCAAAGCTGCAAAACAAGCCATCAATAGTGGCTGCTTAAGCACCTGGTAATTGAGTTGTTGTTTGCCTGTTAAAAAAAAGTAGGCCATGCAGGCAGTAAGCAGTAATCCCAGCGCTATATACTTAAGATGCAGGTCAGGGTCTACGGTTTGCTCCGAACGAAGCAGGGGAAGCAAAACGACCAGCAGCCATATAAATAACCTTGATGGCAGCCCTCCTTTTTTTTTATTTAACGGCATATTTCCATACAATGATGTTTCAAAGGTATCACTTTTTGGTTTTTTCATTAACAATGGTATTTGCAGACTACTGTTGTGGTAAGATTATTAAGACGTACAGAAATATCAATAAACTCATGGCTAACCGCAATTTCAGCCTTTTGGCTTATGGCTTTTTACTTTTTACTTAACACTACCTGTGCAATTCTTAAATTTTTTCCGATTAAGGACATTGCTTTCGTGTATCTTTTCTTATCTTTTGCATTATGCCTCATAAACCCTGGTTAATTCCGGCATAGAAAATACACGGTTGAATTTAACGGGCTTCGTACAACTGGCTTGATTTTCGTAGTCGTTATACCAATGGATAAATATGTTTAGACCAATCGACTGAAAGTAAAATTGGCTTGATATGTAGTTCCAAACGGTATTATTCATTTGAGGAGTTCAAATGAATAAATTGCGTAAAACACTTAGTGTAATTTTAATACCTGCTAATGATTCCATTCACATACCTTACCCGCTTTCTTTTCCTTATTTTATGGATAACAGACCTGCATAATTCACTTTGTGCACAACAAAACCTTCAGCAGCAATTTTTCTTTCGCACCGGCAGCGCAGAACTAAACCCGGGAGAAGAAATAAAATGGCAGGATTTTCTAAAAACCATTGATACACTCAATATCTCTTCCATTAGTATCTCCGGTTGGTGCGATGACCGGGGGTCTGAAAATTACAACAAACAACTTTCGCTTAAACGTGCCAGCTACCTTGCACAAAGCCTGAAAGAAGCCGGAATTACTAACACGAATATAGTCATAAACGGTAATGGCGAAGTTGCTGCTCGCCAGACAACCACCGCAAATCTGCAACAGGAGCGTAGTGAAAACAGGAAGGTTGAAATACAAATACGCTATGCCCCAAAAACAACCACAGTTCCGGTAGTTGTAGCAAATGTTTACAGCAAAAGTATTTTTTCTGATCATCATAAAGTAGGGGATAAAATAACCCTGAGCAATATTCTCTTCTCAGGCGGTACGCATCGTTTTCTTCCCGAATCCTACCCCTCGCTCGACAGTCTGGTACATACCCTGCAGGTAAAAAAACAATACCACATACTTATACTTGGTCATATATGTTGCAGTCCGCCTGGCAAAGATGGGGAGGATATGGAAACAGGGCGCATGGATTTGTCTGTGGCCCGCGCCAGGGCAGTTTACGATTACCTTATAAAAAGTGGTGTTCGTGCAGAGCGTCTTGATTACAAAGGGATGAAGGGCGACTACCCAACCGGAAAAGACAGTAAATATGACAGAAGGGTTGAAATTGAGATTACAAAACAGGAAGAGTAGGGTATTGGAGTAGTCAAAAGTATTGTCACGGTCATCTGCCTTCCTTGTATATTTCTTCCAGCGGGAATGCTTAATTTTAGGGCTGAATAATTATACATGGAGAACCAGCACACCCTTTCGGAAACTGCAGCATTGGCTGCGCGGTTTATCCACTATACCGGAAAAAATATTTTTCTTACGGGAAAAGCGGGCACGGGCAAAACCACTTTTCTTAAATACATCATGGCGCATACCTGTAAAAAAGCCCTGATAACTGCGCCCACCGGCATTGCCGCTATTAATGCCGGTGGGGTTACCCTACACTCCTTATTTCAATTACCCTTCGGGGGCTTTGTTCCATTTAATCAAAGTAATGCGCTACCTCCTCAGTTACGGCTCAACGACCCGCTTTCGCTGGTACGCGGCCTCTTTCTCAGCGATAAAAAACGTGAACTGTTGCGCGAATTACAGTTGCTGGTTATTGATGAAGTAAGTATGCTGAGGGCTGATTTGCTGGATGCCATTGATACCGTGTTGCGCTATGTGCGAAAACAAAGCAAGCCCTTTGGAGGCGTGCAGGTATTATTTATTGGTGATTTACAACAATTACCTCCGGTGATAAAAGACGAGGAATGGAAAATACTGAAAGACTATTACAATAGTGCATTCTTCTTCGATGCCCGGGTACTGAAACAAGAAGCGCCCGTATACATCGAGTTAGATAAAATATTCCGGCAGAATGACCCTGAATTTATTCACTTACTTAACCAACTCCGTCATAACCAGGTAGGCGAAACTGAAATAGCCCTGCTCAACCGCCATTATAAACCAGGATTTCGTCCGGCACCCACGGATAATTACATCACCCTCACAACTCACAATTATAAAGCCGACAGCATCAATAAAGCCATGCTGCAACAATTGCCAGGCAAAGCATTTGTTTATGAAGCCAATATAGAAGGGGAATTCAACGACTTTGCCTATCCGGTTGAAAAAAGCATGGTATTGAAAGAAGGTGCTCAGGTAATGTTTATAAAAAATGATCCCAGCGGTGCCCGTCGTTATTTTAATGGTAGGCTGGCTCGTATAAGCCGGTTAAAAGAGCAGTCAGTGGAAGTTCAGTTCGAAGACCAGCCCGAACCATTTGTGGTGGAAAAAGCTGTATGGGAAAACAACAAATATGAACTGGACGAAGTTACTAATGAAATAGAAGAACAAATAGCCGGCACTTTCCGGCAATACCCCCTGCGACTGGCCTGGGCCATTACAGTGCATAAAAGTCAGGGACTTACTTTCGACAAAGCCATAGTAGATACCAGCGGGGCTTTTGCTCCCGGACAAGTTTATGTTGCCTTATCGCGTTTACGCAGTTTAAGTGGATTGATCTTATCTTCGCCTGTGAATTACAATAGCCTGAAACAGGACGAACACGTTGACGAATTTTCTAAAACTCAATTGCAACAGGAAAACCCGGAAACCATTATCAGAACAGAAAGTTTTCATTTTTTGAAAACCAGCCTCTGCGAAAGTTTTAACTTCAACAAGGTAGAATTTGCCTTCAATCAACATGCTGACAGTTACGACAAAGATGAAAAGCGATCGGCCAAACAAAAACATAGGGCATGGGCTTTAGCGCTGACAAAAAAAGTAGCTGCATTTAAAGACCCTGCCGATAAATTTGCCGGCTGGATACAACGAAAGCTTGATGCCAGGGAATCCAATTATATGCACACCATCAGTAAACGCATACAGGATGCCTGCAACTACTTCAGCCCCTTACTGGATAGTTGCTGTAAAGATATACTGAATAAACTCATAGAAATAAAGCCCGAAAAAAAAATTAAAGCTTATGCCGAAGAATTACTGGCACTTGAACTATTGCTGCACGAGCAACACAAACAATTATACAGGGCCTTTTACCTTTGCGGTTCTTTTGCCGGAAACACACTTCCGGACAAAGAGCAAAACGGGTTGGAAAAATTAGACAAAGAGCGACGCCTGCGTATTCAGGAATTGAAAGACAGCGGGGGGTTAGGGAAAGAGGCTAAACCTGTATTGAAAAAAGAGGCTATGGTAAAACAGGATGGCGCAGAAGAGAAAATACCAAGCAGTGAGGAAAGCGTACGCCTTATCCGGCAAGGTAAAACAGCAGAAGAAGTGGCACAATTGCGCGGATTATCTATAAGTACTGTAGAGGGGCATATTGCAAAATACATTGCCCTGCGCAAACTGGAAGCCCACTATTTCATCAGCAGCGAAAAAGTGAAAAAAATAAGTGAAGCCTCCAAACAGCTTAATACACTTAACCTTACACCAATTAAAGAGCTGCTCGGAGAAGCGTTCAGTTATCGCGATGTACGTTATGGGATTGCAGCCTGCTTGGCCGCGCAGGAAGAAAAATAACAACAATATTAACGAGAAACAGTCCGGAACTGTTTAGAGTATTACATTGGTAAATGCCGATGGATAAATATGTTTAGGCCGATTGGCAGAAAGGAGAATTGGCCAAATACATATTTCCAAACGGTCTAAAGCCCCAACTCATTCATAATATACCGCTATGTTCTCCAGTTCCTTTCTTTTCAGGTCGGGTACAAGCGTATCGGGTGCAGGATATCCCACCGGTATAAGCAAAAAAGGTTTTTCGTTTTCGGGTCGCTTAAGCAATTCACTTAAAAAATTCATAGGACTTGGCGTATGTGTAAGCGCCACTAATCCGGCATTGTGTATGGCCTCCAGTAAAAACCCGCAGGCCAACCCAACCGATTCAGTTACATAATAATTATTTCTTTTGCGCCCATTCACCAGTTCATAACTCTGCTTAAACACCACAATAAGAACCGGAGCAATTTCCAAAAAAGGTTTACGCCAGTCTGTTCCCAGTGGAGCAAGGGCTTCCAGCCATTCTTCGGGCATCCGGTTATTATAACTTTCATACTCCTCCTTCTCGGCGGCCTCGCGTATGCGGCTTTTCAGTTCCGGATTGGTTATTACACAGAAAGCCCATGGCTGCTTATGTGCCCCGGAAGGAGCTGTGGATGCTGATCTTAGCAGATTGTCAATTACTTCACGTGGAATTGGTTGGCTTGAAAAGTCGCGAACCGTACGGCGTTGCTCATAATACTGCCAGTGCTCTCGGCTTCGTTTTTTCATTTCCTCTTCCCCAAAAGTCTTCTTAGTGTAGGGAATAAAAGGGTATTCGGTAGTGTTCATGTCAGTGGTTTCGTGTTATTACTTAACAAAAAAAATCAATAAGGCCAAGCAAAACTAAACTAATTTTTCTATTTTTTTTGATTACTTGCTATTCCCTCTGATTCCCAGCAACTTCGCTGGTTTCCTGACAGTCGGCTTACATATTGTCATGTTAAAAAATCGAAGCAAATGTTAATTTCATTTTTTGCTTGTCGACCAAATTTTCTAAACATTTGCCTTAGTCTAAATGACAGTAAGCTGGCTTGTTGTACTTAAGACTTAAAGCACTGAAGATGAGCGGGTAGAAAGAATTTTGATGTTTTGTCCGGCGTTTTTTGAAATTATTAAAGCAGGAATTACAAAAAATGGACGGTGTTCATGCCGTTCATTTTTTGACTCCTGTTTTCCGCCCCAATTTATAGTTCTTTTTGACTGGCCTCTAAATATTTAATTTTTAATTGTTATTTCCTTTATGACTGAACCCATTTTAACTGAAAACAAAGACCGTTTTGTGCTCTTCCCCATCAAGCACAAAGAAATATGGGAAATGTATAAAAAAGCCGAGGCCAGTTTCTGGACTGCTGAAGAAATAGACCTGGCTGCCGACCTTCAGGACTGGAATGAAAAACTTAATAATGACGAAAAGCACTTCGTTAAGCATGTGCTGGCTTTCTTTGCAGCCAGCGACGGTATAGTAAACGAAAATCTCGCCATCAACTTCCTGAACGAGGTGCAGTATCCCGAAGCCCGCTGTTTTTACGGCTTCCAGATCATGATCGAGAATATTCACTCCGAAACCTATTCCTTATTAATAGATACTTATATAAAAGACCCCATTGAAAAAGACCGTCTTTTCCACGCCATTGATACCGTACCCTGTGTAGGTAAAAAAGCCGAATGGGCGTTACGCTGGATTAAAAACGGAAGCTTTGCCGAGCGCCTTATTGCCTTTGCTGCTGTAGAAGGTATTTTCTTCTCCGGTTCTTTCTGCTCTATTTTCTGGTTGAAAAAACGCGGACTCATGCCCGGCCTCAGCTTCAGTAATGAACTGATCTCCCGCGATGAAGGCCTGCACTGCGATTTCGCCTGTTTATTGTATTCTCAACTCGACCATAAACTTCCCGTTGAAAAAGTAACCGAAGTAATTACCAATGCCGTAGGCATCGAGAAGGAATTCGTTTCCGACGCACTGCCTGTAAAACTCATTGGAATGAATGCCGACCTCATGTGCCAATACATTGAGTTTGTGGCCGACCGCTTACTGGTTGCTTTAGGTTGCCCTAAGTTTTACAACGCCAGCAACCCTTTCCCCTTCATGGAAATGATTTCCCTACAAGGGAAAACTAATTTCTTTGAAAAACGCGTGGCTGAATACCAGAAAGCCGGTGTTATGTCGAAGAAGGAGGACAACAATGTCTTTAAATTAGACGAGGACTTCTAAATCATCTGTTTTACGAAAACAAACCTTATAACGATGGAATTTCATCGTAAGGGATGTGCAGCTCCGTAACCGAAAAATCATGCCTTTTTCGATGCCTTTCCGATGAATACCATCAATAAAACGACGAATTAGAAATAAAGAAATTAACCGGTGTTTTGTTAATAGAAAAAATGAGTACACCCTAAAAAAGTAAAAAGTAATAGTAATTTGCAGAGAGCGTTAACACGTAACCAAAGAGCTTCAAAAAACAAAAACCCTTAAAAACCATTTGCGTATGTTTGTAGTAAAAAGAGACGGTACCAGGGAGTCGGTAAAATTCGATAAGATTACCGCCCGCATCCAGAAACTCTGTTATGGGCTCGACCCCACACACGTAGAACCTGTTAATGTAGCCATGAAGGTTATTGAAGGTTTATACGATGGGGTGCTTACTACCGACCTCGACAATCTGGCTGCAGAAACTGCTGCCTCGCTTACTACCAAGCATCCCGACTACGCATTGCTGGCTTCGCGTATTGCAGTATCCAACCTGCATAAGAACACGATCAAATCGTTTTCTAAAACAATACACGACCTGTACCATTATATCGATCCTAAAACCGGTCAGAAAGCTTCCCTTATTGCGGATGATGTGTTCGAGATCATTCAGGCCAATGCGCAAATCCTGGACTCTACCATCATTTACGACCGTGACTTTGGTTACGATTATTTCGGGTTTAAAACATTAGAACGCTCTTACCTGCTTAAAATGAACGGCATGGTGGCCGAACGCCCTCAGCACATGCTGATGCGTGTAGCTGTAGGTATTCATAAAGAAGACATTAACGCCGCCATTGAAACCTATAACCTGATGAGCGAGCGCTGGTTTACCCACGCTACTCCCACCCTCTTCAATGCCGGTACACCCAAACCGCAAATGTCGTCCTGTTTCCTGCTGCAGGTAAAAGAAGACAGCATCGACGGTATTTACGATACTCTTAAACAATGTGCCCGTATCTCCCAATCGGCCGGAGGTATTGGCATCAGCATACACAATGTACGCGCCACCGGATCATACATTAAAGGCACCAACGGTACCTCCAACGGTATCATCCCCATGCTGAAAGTATATAACGAAACTGCCCGTTACGTGGATCAGGGTGGTGGAAAACGTAAAGGTTCCATTGCTGTATACCTCGAACCCTGGCATGCCGATATTTACCAGTTCCTCGACATCCGTAAAAACCACGGAAAAGAAGAGATGCGTGCCCGCGATTTATTCACCGCCCTCTGGATCTGCGACCTCTTTATGAAACGTGTAGAAGAAGAAGGCGACTGGAGTTTATTCTGCCCCAACGAAGCACCCGGTCTGTCCGACTGCTGGGGCGAGAAATTTGAAGCCCTTTACACCCAGTACGAAAAAGAAGGACGCGCCCGCAAAACCATTAAGGCCCGCGAACTCTGGGCGGCCATTATCGAATCGCAGATTGAAACCGGCAACCCCTATATGCTGTACAAAGATGCCTGCAACTCCAAATCCAATCAGCAAAACCTGGGCACCATTAAATCGTCGAACCTCTGTACCGAAATTCTCGAGTACACCTCAGCCGACGAGGTAGCCGTATGTAACCTGGCCTCTATAGCCCTGCCCCGTTTTGTGGATGTAGAAAAAGGCGTGTTCGACCACCAGAAATTATTTGAAGTAACCTACGTGGCTACCCGCAACCTCAATAAAATTATCGACCGCAACTTCTACCCTGTGCCCGAGGCACGCCGCTCCAACATGCGTCACCGCCCTATAGGATTAGGCGTGCAGGGTCTGGCCGATGCCTTTATTCTGATGCGTTATTCGTTTGAAAGCGAAGAAGCCCGAAAACTGAACGCCGAAATTTTCGAAACCATTTACTACGCTTCGATGACCGCCAGTAAAGACCTTTCTAAAATTGACGGCCCTTACGAAACCTTCCACGGTTCACCGGTATCGCAAGGTATCTTCCAGTTCGATATGTGGGGCGTAACCCCAGGCGGACGCTGGGAGTGGGATATACTGAAAGAAGAAGTAAAAAAACACGGGGTGCGTAACTCCCTGCTGTTAGCGCCTATGCCTACAGCCTCTACTTCGCAGATATTAGGCAACAACGAGTGTTTTGAACCTTACACATCCAACCTGTATACCCGCCGCGTGCTTTCCGGAGAGTTTGTTATTGTAAACAAACACCTGCTGAAAGACCTGGTAAAACTGGGGCTGTGGAACGAAAACCTGAAAAATAAAATTATTGCCGCCAACGGTTCCATACAAAACATTCCGGAAATACCTGAAAACATTAAGGATATCTACAAAACCGTTTGGGAAGTGAAGCAGCGTTCCATTATCGACATGGCTGCCGACCGCGGGGCTTATATCTGCCAAAGTCAATCGTTAAACCTCTTTATACAGGATGCCAACTTTGCCAAATTATCATCGGCACACTTCTATGCCTGGAAAAAAGGTTTGAAAACCGGTATGTATTACCTGCGTACCAAAGCCGCTGCCGACGCCATTAAGTTTACTGTTGACCAGGGCGCTCTGGAACAAAAAAAGGTACAGATACTGGGCAACGAAGATACCCTGCTGGTAGAACGCGGACAGGTACATATTTTAAGCGCCGAAGAACAACAGGCTCAATTGAGCTGCTCACTCGATAATCCAGAAGGATGTGAGATGTGTGGGTCGTAGTTGTAAGAAAGACGTAAGACACAAGATGTAAGACGCAAGACGCTGGATGTGGAACCCTTCGGCTTCGCTTAGGGCAAACGTCAGGCATCGTAAAAAGTAAAAATGCAAAAAACCCTCTGATGAAGAGGGTTTTTTACGAATGATTAATAAGTGAATTATGAAGACATACTGGTATATCTGTATACCTATGCTGTTTTTACTATCAGGTTGTCAGCAAAACAACATTGATACAGAGCATAACTTAACTGATTGCGACAGATTCAAAAACATTATTATTCGCAAAGCGGATTTTTTGAAGGGTAACCTGGAAGCTGATAGTACATTCATTAGACGTAGAATAAGTCTGATTAAGCGATTTATAAAAGCCTATGACTCATACAATATTGAAAATAGCAATATTAAAGATACCATCATAACATACAAAAAATTATATTTTAACTATTCTGACCCCAAGGATAGCTTATTACTATTTAAGTCTGAATATGAGGCGAAACTGGCTTTGTGTGCTAATTTGCTTGAAATGATTGAATATATGGATACAAAATACCTTGATGGAAGATTTGTAGTAACATACATACATCCTATTTCCAAAAAAGTTGGTGATAGTACTTTTATTTATATAGCTGGATGTGAGTATAATTACAATAATCTATCTCTGGTTCAGGCTATCTATGACTCTATTAATAAAAAACTGACTAGTGAAGATGATACTTCTTTGATTTATAGAATAAATAAAGGTATTGTTAGCTTTAAACAAGCTGATTTAAAACGACCAAACGAGTTAACTGTAAAACTGCGATCGGAGGGGGGATTTCATTATTATCCGGTTAATTTGACAAACTAATTTCACCCATACTTTACTGTATTTTTTTCGACAAATTAACAAAACAGGTGAGAAAGATACTCTGGCTATACTGGTTTTTGCACTGTGGCTTATTAGTAGCGCAGGATACTGTTTATTACAACAGTCAGCATGAAAAAATTGTTGGGCTACGACCAGCGGACATCTCTAAGATGGAGGTTAAAGATAAACTGGACACGAATAACATCACTGAATATATTTATTATGCTTCCGGAAAAACAAAAAGCATAAAACATTACCAATACAAAAAGCTTCATGGGCAATTGCTCACCTACTGGGAAAATGGCATTATAAAAAGGGATGATGTGTATGAAAAGGAGAGATGGGTTCGGGGAAAATGTTTTAATGAAGCGGGTAAAGAGATTCCGCATTTCAGTTACGAAGAAATACCAGAATTCCCTGATGGAGCAAAGGGGCTTATGAAGTATTTACAAACCAATATGCAATACCCTACAAGCTCGAAGGAAGAAGGTATATCGGGTAAAGTATACGTGAAGTTTATTATTGAAACCGATGGTAGCGTAACTAAAGCAGAAGTACTACGCGGAATAAATGAAGAGCTTAATAATGAAGCCCTGCGTTTAGTTCGCAACATGCCCAAATGGAGCCCTGGGAAACAGGATGGAGAGCCAGTAAGGGTTTACTTTAATCTGCCTATTTATTTTAAACTGAACTAACCTTATGAAAACATATTACTGGATTGTCTTTCCCTTTATGGTACTAGGGCTATTATGATACAATCAATAAAAAATTGGAAAATATAGATGATACTTCGTTAACTTATAAACTGAGTGAGGGGGGAATACTTAGGGTCTACTGAAAAAGCACAATTCTTATAATACTCAGCAAGTTAGCATTAAATTTGTGGAAATAAGTGCAAAGAAATATGGCTAAAGCCTTAAAAACCCGTGCATCAAAGCAATCGTATAT